>ERZ773075.110-NODE-110-length-69540-cov-109.886_pt1 | contig 69540 bp, 52 predicted proteins | sample MGYA00580614_ERZ773075 | MGnify/ENA primary metagenome ERZ773075 (study PRJEB29015, sample SAMEA2738021) | human oral metagenome | biome: human oral; feature: human-associated habitat; material: dental | place: China | collected 2043 ...
GCATCGATCCCGAGCGCACCGCCTCCATCCTCACCGACGCCACCGACGCGGTCCTCGGCGGGGCGCTGACGGTAGCCACCGGCCTGGTCATCGCCCAGCGGGACGGTGTCGAGGCCGTTGCCGGCGGTCTCGGGGCCGACGGATGCTGGGAGGCCGCTCTCGCCCGCCACGCCGTCGTCGCCATGGGACGCCTCGGAGGCCGTGAGATCGGATACGCCTCCGACGCCGACGTCCTGTTCGTTCACGAGGCCCGCGACGGGGCGGACGATGCGGCGGCCGCTCAGGAGGCGGAGGCCGTCGCCAAGCAGGTCGTGGGGCTTCTCGCCTCTGCGCGCCCCCACCCCCTTGAGGTGGACTCCGATCTGCGGCCCGAAGGCCGCCAGGGCGTGATGAGTCGTTCACTGGCCGCCTACGGTGAGTACTACGGGCGCTGGGCGGCTCTGTGGGAGAGGCAGGCGCTACTGCGCGCCCGGGCCTGCGCCGGAGACCGCGAGCTAGGCGGGCGCTTCGAAGAGCTCATCAACCCGTTGCGCTGGGCCGAGGGAGGATTGAGCACCCAGGATTTGCGGGAGATCCGAAGGATCAAGGCACGAGTGGAGACCGAGCGCCTGCCGAGGGGCATCAACCCGGTACGTCATCTCAAGCTCGGCCCAGGAGGGCTGAGCGACGTGGAATGGAGCGCCCAGGTGCTCCAGCTCGCCCATGCCGGGCAGATCACCGGGCTGCGGACTACATCGACCATTGCGGCGCTGCAGGCCGCGGTTCAAGGGGGGCTGCTGAGCGCCGACGACGGGGGAGTGCTGGTCGCGGCCTGGATCCTGGCCAGCCGCCTGCGCTGCGCGATCGTGCTGGGAACCGGGCGCGCCTCCGGACCCCGCTCCCAGGTCCTCCCCGTGCAGATCCGTGAGATCCGTTTGGTGGGTCGCCTCATCGGCCTGGGCAGCGGCAGGGAGCGCGAGCTCGAAGACATCTACCGTCGCAGTGCCCGCCATACCCGGACCGTCGCCGAGCGCATCGTCTTCGCCGACGGCGGCCTCCAGGAGTCGCCCTCCTCCGCGTCATCACCATCGACCAGCACATCGGCGGCTCGCGATCAGGCCCCGAGCTCGGCGCCGGACCGCTCAGCGGCCCCGGCCAGGAAGACTCGCAAACGGCCCCGCCGAGACGCAGGCACGACAGGCACCATGCGATCTCGGGGAACCGGCCGTAATCGCGCAACCAGACGACGTCCGGAGGGTCCCTATCCCTGGAGCTGATCGAGACGGAGGAAGACCGGACCGTCTGATGCCTGGCGATGAGGATCGCACCGTCGCCGCAGGCTCGGGCGCCGTCGACCTGGCAGACTTGGCGCCGTGAGGCTCATTCTCGTACGCCACGGTCGCACCGTCGCCAATGTCATGCAGGCACTCGACACCGACTTCCCCGGAAATCCTTTGGACGATGTCGGCCGACGAGAGGCGGACGGCCTTCCCGCCCGGCTGGAGGAGGCCGGTTTGATCGAGGCGCTGGGGTCCTTGTGGGTCTCCCCGATCCTGCGCGCCCGCCAAACCATCGCCCCCATCGAGGCGGCCACCGGCTTGAGCGCCACCATCGACTCGGGACTGCGCGAAGTTCTGGCCGCGGAGCTGGAGATGAACACCGACGCCCGCTCGGTGGCCTGCTACGTGGACACCACCCGAGCCTGGATGGCCGGGCGCCCCGCGTGCCGTATCCCCGGCTCCCCGGAGGACGGCACCGACACGCTCCAGCGCTTCGACGACGCCGTCGGCCGGATCGCCGAGCAGACCGCCCGGGCGGGAGCCTCGGCGGCCCTGCTCGTATCCCACGGCACCGTGCTGCGTCTTTGGACCTCGCTCAAGGCGGCGCCGGGAAGCGGCGTGGATCCGCTGTGGATCGCCGACCGCCCCATGCACAATACGGGGATCACGGTTGTCGACGGAGACCCGGAGTTGGGATGGAGTCTGACGTCCTGGGATGACGGCGCCTGGGGCGAGCCCTCCAATGCTGCCGCCATGTCATTGTGACAACAGATCTTCAAATCGCTCGGCCTCAGCGGGCGACAGAAGGGACATCACCGAGCTGATGGCGGCCTCAACCTCGTTCGTGTAGCCATCGGTTCGGAGCCGGTGAAGCATGGGGAGGGAGGTATCGATCGCCCTGCGCATCTCTTCGCCACTACCCGTTCTTCCGAGCAGCCACGCATGGCTTCGGGCCAGGAGGGGAATGCATCCGATCTCCGCGGATCGATCTGCCACAGAGTTCATGACCTGGCCCGCCTTCGTCGCCGTCGATACCGGCGCAGCATGGTCCAGCGCTTTGTCCAGGAGCGCCGAGATCGCCTGGGGAGTCTCTCCGCGCAGCTGAGCGAGGACCGCTAGATGATGGTAGGCGAGGGCTGTCCCGATGTGGTCCGCCAGTCCTTCATAGATAGCCAGGGCCTGTTCATAACGGGATCGTGCCAGCTGATCATCCCCTGCGTCCTTGGCGACAATACCGAGCTGAAGGCTGCTCGTGGCCATGCCGGTCTGGTCTCCAAGCTCCTCGAAGATGGACAGGGCCTGCTCGTAACGGGCTTGCGCCTCCTCGTAGTTGCCCTGATCCTGAGCGAGCATGGCCAGCTCATGGAAAGCGCTGGCAGTGTTCGTCGGGTCTCCAGTGCTCTGACTGATGGCGAGTGCTCGCTCATAGTGGCTTCGTGCCGTGGTGTAGTCCCCAGAATCGTAGGCGAGAGTGCCCAGCTGGTGGTAGGTCGAGGCGAGATCGCTGCGGTCTCCGATTTTCTCCTTGATTGCGAGAGATTCTTCGTACAGCGATTGAGCGGATTCGTAGTCTCCTTGAAGGAAGGAGAGATTCCCTAGATTCTGATTCAGTGCGGCCGTGTGCTCCTGATTTCCGAGTTTCTTGCTGATGCCCAGGGATGCCCCATAGAGCTTGCGTGCTCTGGTGTAGTCCCCCTGCTCTTGTGCGATGGAGCCGAGTTGCCCAAGCGCTGCCGCGATACCTGAGGCGTCATCGAGTCGATTGCTGATGACCAGGGACTGGTCGTACAGCCTTTGCGCAGTGCGATAGTCCCCCTGAGCATGATAGATGATGCCGAGCTGATGGTAGGTGGTGCCAACTCTTTTCTGGTCATCGATCGTCTTACTGGCCGAAAGGGAGTCGACGTAGAATTTCTTGGCGGTGCTGTAATCTCCATGCTCCTGGAAGAGAAGTCCCAGCTGGTAGCAGTTGGTGGCTATCATTGCTTGGTCGTCAAGTTCCCTGGCAATGGCCAACGAGTACTCGAATGAGGTCTTGGCATCTTCTTTGTCTTGTTTCTGAGTGACACAACCGAGCGCCTGATAGGCGTTCATCATGCTTGTCTTGTCACCTGCGTTCCGAGCGAGAGACAACGCCTGATGGTAGTGTTGGACAGCGGTTTCGTCATCGCCCATGAAATGGAGCACGGTTCCCATGTAACGATGCCAGTGCGAACGTTGCGCAGTTGAAATCCATGAGGCCGACAACTGGTCGCGAATGATAGTGGAAGCCTCTGCGAACTGCTTGGCTGAGAACAGGATCGCGATTGCTTCTTGCAGGTTCTCATCGGCTTGACTGAAATGGCCTGCATCCTTCAGGCGGCATGCGTCCTCTTGTAGCTGCTGCGCTCTAGCGCTGTCATGAAAATGGTTCTGCTGGGCGGGCAACGTTATCACTCCTTGTGGCAGGTCGTGATCTGCGCATGAGGTGATGAGGATAGAAGAAAATGATCAATCGGATCAACTTCGCTCTCCAATTCGTTGAGGACAGAGACGTCTCGGTGCACTGCTTGATGACTGCGGCGCCGGAATACGCGTGAGCCTCGGCTGTCTGTGGGACAGCCGAGGCTCACGTGGCGGCTCGTGTCGTTGTCCGTCCTTACAGGACCGAGGAGAGAAAGGCGCGGGTGCGTTCGACCCGGGGGTTGTCCAGGACATCCACGGGGTCGCCCGACTCGCAGATGACTCCGCCGTCCATGAAGATCAGCTGATCGCCGACCTCCCGGGCGAAGCCCATCTCGTGGGTGACCACCACCATCGTCATCCCGGAGGTTGCCAGGTCCTTCATGACCTGAAGTACCTCACCGACCAGCTCGGGATCCAGGGCGGAGGTCGGCTCATCGAAGAGCATGAGCTCAGGATCCATCGCCAGCGCCCGGGCGATCGCCACCCGCTGCTGCTGACCTCCCGAGAGCTGAGAGGGGTAGTGCTCTAAGCGATCGCCGAGCCCCACCCGCTCCAGCAGCTCGATGCCGCGCTTTCGCGCCCTGTCCTTGGGCATCTTCTTCACCTGAACCGGCGCCTCCATGACGTTCTCCAGAGCCGTCATGTGGGGGAAGAGGTTGAAACGCTGGAAGACCATGCCGATCTTGGCGCGCTGCGCGGCGCGGGCCTTATCCGACAGGGCGTGCAGTTCGGTGCGCCCGCCGCGCTCGACCTCGCGCATCCCGATGAGCTCGCCGTCGACCCTGATCCGACCAGCGTCGATGGACTCCAGCTCGTTGATGCAGCGCAGGAGCGTCGACTTTCCCGAACCAGAGGGGCCGATGAGAACCGTGACCGATCCCGGAGGCACGATGAGGTCGATACCGCGCAGCACGTGCAGCTCGCCGAAGAACTTGTGCAAGTCGCTGATCTCGACCTTCGGCGTCTCAGCTGCGGCGGAAGCGGATGTGCTCATGGGGTGACCTCCAGGAAGGGATCGTCCTTGGTGGTGTGGGCGTTGAGGATCGCCTGCTGGCGGGCCGACAGCCCCCGGCCGGAGGCGGCGGAGGCCTTGTCAGAGTCGAAGCCCTTGCCGTAGTAGCGCTCGATGTAGTGCTGTCCCACCATGAGGATCGAGGTGATGATGATGTACCAGATGGCCGCGACGATGAGCAGCGGAATGATCTGATAGGTCAGCGAGGCGTAGGAGTTGGTGACGAAGGTCAGGTCCAGGGTGAAGGGAACGGCCAGTACCAGGGAGGTTGTCTTGAGCATGGAGATGGTCTCGTTGCCGGTGGGCGGCACGATGACCCGCATCGCCTGAGGCAGGACGATCCGCCTGAGGATCTGGCCCTTGCTCATGCCCAGGGCCCCGGCTGCCTCACTCTGCCCCTTGTCCACCGAGTTCAGGCCTGAGCGGACAATCTCGGATAGGTAGGCCCCCTCGTTGATGCCCAGTCCCAGCATTGCTGCGACGAAGGGAGTGAAAACCGTCGTCGTCTTGAACGTCAGCAGCTCGGGGCCGAAGGGGACCCCCAGACTCAGCTTCTGGTAGAGCGCGGACAGCGCCCCCCAGAACACCAGCTGGGTGTAGATCGGCGTCCCGCGGAAGAACCACAGGTAGGCCAGTGCCACCCAGCGCAGCACCGGGTTGGAGGACTGGCGCTGGATCGCCGTCGTCACCGCAAGGACGATGCCGATGGCCATGGCCATGAAGGTCAGCAGCAGCGTCCACCCGACGGCCTTGACCACGTGGACCTCACGCAGGAAGAACCAGACCGTGGACCAGTGGAACTTCTCATTGGTGACCAGGCCGTGGATGAGCATGGCCCCCAGAACCGTCACGATCGCGGCACTGATCCAGGTCCCCGGGCGGGGGACCGGCTTGGGGTTGTTGAGAACGACCTTGTCGTCGTCAGAGGCGGGTGAGGCAGTCACGGCTCACTCCTTCACTGCGGGATTGAGTTCTGCGGTGGTCAGTGCGGCGTCTTTCACGCCCCAGTTGTCCAGGATCTTCTGCCAGATGCCCTGGTCCATGAGGTACTGGACGGCAGCCTGGATCGCTGCGGTGAACTGCGGGTCGGCCTTGGAGGTCACCACGCCCTGGGGGGCGGCGTCCTCCACCTCTCCCAGGGTGACGATCTGGCCGTCGGTCAGCTCGACGGCGTACCCGGCCACGGTGGAGTCGGAGTAGGTGGCGTCGATCGTGCCGCCGACCAAGCCTGTGGTCGCCTCGGACTGCTTGGAGTAGGAGCGCACTGACAGGACGTCCTTGCCTGCCTCGGCGCAGTTGTCGGCGGCCTTGCGCATGGCGGTCTCCTGGTCGGTTCCGACCTGGACCCCGATGGTGCGTCCGCACAGCTTGAGGTGGTCCGAGGTATCGACGCCCTTGGGGTTGCCGGCCTGGACGTTGAAGCGCGAGCCCACGTTGACGTAGGCGGTCATGTCCACCTCGGCGGTTCGCTCTGGCGTCACGGTGAAGGAGGAGATGCCTGCGTCGTACTTCGATCCGATCGAGGCGATGATCGAGTCGAACTCGGCGGTGTGGACCTTTCCCTTGACGCCCAGGACGGCGGCGATCGCGTTGGTGAGGTCAACATCGTAGCCCACGGCCTTGCCCGAGGGATCGAGGAACTCCGCCGGTGCATAGTCCGTGGATGCCGCCACGTCCAGGACGCCGTCGTCGAGGGCTCCCTGAGGGAGCGTGGCGATGATGTCGGGCTGAGCCTGGATCGAGGAGGTGTCGTAGGAGTGGATCTGCGAGCTCCGGTTCGCGTTCCAGTCAGCGGCGTTGGTGCATCCGCTCAAGATCAGACAAGCGGCGGTTGCCAGCCCGAGAGCGGTGTGTTGGCGGAACCTCATCGTGGGTTGTCCTCTTCGGAGTGGATCAAGACGGAGAAAGAATATCCGTAATGCAGTATAGATATGCAGCTACTGAAGGTGGCGTATAGCACGACGTCGGCCCCAAGCCTCGTGTGAAGGAGGCTCAGGACCGACGTCTGAGCTGCATCAACGACTCACAGGTCGTAGTAGAGCTGGAACTCGTAGGGGTGGGGGCGCAGCCGCAGCGGCTCGATCTCGTTGGAGCGCTTGTACTCGATCCAGGTCTCGATGAGGTCAGAAGTGAAGACGTCGCCCTCGGTGAGGAAGTCGTGGTCCTCCTCCAGGGCCTCCAGGGCCTGGTCCAGACTGTCGGGGAGCTTGTCGATGTCGAAGTACTCCTCGGGTGCAAGCTCGTAGAGGTCCTTGTCGATGGGCTCACGCGGCTCGATACGGTGGCGGATGCCGTCGATGCCAGCCATGAGCACGGCGGCGAAGCACAGGTAGGGGTTGGACGAGGGGTCCGGTACCCGATACTCCACGCGCTTGGCCTTGGGGGAGGAACCGGTGACCGGGATGCGGATGCAGGCCGAGCGGTTACGGGCCGAGTAGACCAGGTTGACCGGTGCCTCGAAGCCGGGAACCAATCGGTGGAAGGAGTTCACCGACGGGTTGGTAAAGGCCAGTAGCGCCGGGGCGTGGGCGAGGATGCCGCCGATGTACCAGCGAGCCAGGTCGGAGAGCTGGCCGTAGCCGCGCTCGTCGAAGAACAGCGGCTTGCCGTCCTTCCACAGCGAGTGGTGGGTGTGCATGCCCGATCCGTTGTCGCCGAAGATCGGCTTGGGCATGAAGGTGGCTGTCTTGTTGTTGCGCCAGGCCTCGTTCTTGATGATGTACTTGAACTTCATCATGTCGTCGCCGGCGGCCAGCAACGAGTTGAAGCGGTAGTTGATCTCCTGCTGCCCGGCCGTGCCGACCTCGTGGTGGGCCCGCTCGATCTCCAGGCCGGAAGCTAGGCAGGTGCGCACCATGCGGTCGCGGATGTCAGCCATCTGATCGTTCGGGGATACGGGGAAGTAGCCGCCCTTGAAAGCGGTCTTGTAGCCCTTGTTGCCGCCCTCCTCCTCGCGGCCGGTGTTCCAGGCGGCTTCGGCGGAGTCGATGGCGTAGAAGGACTTGGCCGGTGAGGATTCGTGGCGCACCGAGTCGAAGAGGTAGAACTCGGCCTCCGCCCCGATGTAGCAGGTGTCGGCGATTCCAGTGGAGCGCAGGTAGTCCTCGGCCTTGGCTGCGATCGAACGGGGGTCGCGCGAGTAGACCTCATCGGTGAAGGGATCCACGATCGAGAAGTTGACGACCAGCGTCTTCTCCTCGCGGAACGGGTCTAGGAAAGCCGTGGTCACGTCCGGGACCAGCTTCATGTCCGATTCGTGGATCGCGGTGAAGCCGCGGATCGAGGAGCCGTCGAACATAAGGCCGTCTGTGAGGGCCTCGTCCTTGAAGGCGGTCACGGGAATGGTGAAGTGCTGCATGACGCCGGGTAGGTCGCAGAATCGCACATCGACCAGCGCGACATTCTCCTTCTCGATGAACGTCAGTGCCTCGGATGCGTCCTCGAACATATCTCCTCCAAGTGGGAACTGCGCACATACTCAGCGCGTATGCACTGCGGCTGACATCGGCAACTATATTGACCCGCCCGTGACGGAGGAATGGCGTCGGTGTTGCCTGGGTGTTTCGGTCGTTTCTTGCGCGGACCTCAGGGCGGCTGCTCGCCGTGCAGCGATTCGAGGGGTACGCGACGCGGGTGCGGAGTATTCAGCGGCCGCGCATCGCGCGACGATCCGGGCGCATCCGGTTGGGGTCGACGTAGTTGGGAATAGGCGAGTTCCTGCCGGCCATCGAGGTCAGTCGCTTGGAGACCTGGGTGATCTCGGCGTCGGTCAGTGACGTGGGCTTGGTCGGCAGCCGGCGCAGCGTCTTGGACAGGTCGGTCAAGCGCACCTGCCCCGCGTCGGTGCCCACCTGAAGCGTATGGATGGGAACCGTCGACAGTAGCCGGTGGACCTTGCGCTCCTCCTCCGCCAGCATGCGGCGGGTACGGGTGCTCGGTCCCTCTGCGATGAGCACGACCCCGGGGCGTCCCACCATTCTCCACACGAGGTCCTGGTTCTTGGTGAAGGCCACGGGCTCGGGCTCGACGTACCAACCGCGGCCGATTTGGTCGAGAACGGCCTTGGTCGCTCCCGGCATCCCCTCGATCTGGGCGTAGGAGGCGCGGCGCACCGTCAGGGACAGGATGATCATGCTGACCATGAGCGCCATGAGGATGCTCAAGAACAGCCAGTACCACAGCGACATTCCGCTGGCGAAGGATATGGCCACGCCCAGGGCGAGACATGCGGCGGACGCGGCCAGCATCGCCCACCCGATCCACGGGTAGCTGCGCCGCGAGATCGTGTAGGAGTCCTTGATGTTCTGAAGGTACTGGGCCAGCCGTCGCTTCTTCTTCGGCTGGGGGGACTGAGCACTACTCACGGGCACACAATAGACGACGTTGGTGCGCTGGCACACACAGTCCCGCCGTCGGCGTGGCAGTGCGCGCACGCACTGAAGAACCGGGCTCCTGAAGGCGAGAAGGTCCGCATTCAGCAGGCGGCCGCGAGGTGAGGATGGGTTCCCAACAGGGTCGACGCCTCCTGACGAGCCGTGGCGGGCTCGGCGAGCTGAGCTAGGCGCTCGGGGATCTGCCAACCGCGCTTGACCATGGCCCGCCCCCACAGCATCCCGGCCCGGTAGGAGGAGCGCACCATCGGGCCGCTCATGACGGCCGCGAAACCGATCTCCTCGGCCAACCGGCTCAGCTCCACGAACTCCTGGGGCTTGACCCAGCGGTCAACCGGGTGGTGCAGCTTGGAGGGGCGCAGGTACTGCGTGATGGTCAGGATGTCGCAGCGGGCCTCCACCAGCGCCGCCATGGCCGCCTCGATCTCGTCGCGGGTCTCGCCCATGCCCAGGATGAGGTTGGATTTTGTGACCAGTCCCGCCTTAGAGGCGGCGGTGATGACCTCGAGGCTGCCCTCGTAGGAGAAGGCCGGTCGGATGCGCTTGAAGATGCGGGGGACGGTCTCCAGGTTGTGGCCAAGCACCTCGGGGCGCGAGGAGAACACGTCCTCCAGCGCGTCGGGGTCGCCCCGGAAGTCGGGGATGAGCAGCTCGACCCCGGTACCCGGGGAGAGCTCGTGCACCTGGCGGGCGGTCTCCGCGTAGAGCCAGGCCCCGCCGTCGGGGCGGTCGTCTCGAGCCACGCCGGTGACGGTTGCGTAGCGCAGGTCCATCTCCTTGATGGACACCGCCACGCGCCTAGGCTCGTCGACGTCGTACTCGGTGGGGCGGCCGGTGGCGATGTCGCAGAAGTCGCAGCGGCGTGTGCACATCTCGCCGCCCACCAGGAAGGTGGCCTCACGGTCGTTCCAGCACTCGTAGATGTTGGGGCAGTTGGCCTCGGCGCACACCGTGTGCAGGCTCTTCTCCCGCACCAGGCCGCGGACCTCCTGGTAGGTGTCGGAGACGACGGCGCGGGTGCGCAGCCAGTCGGGCTTGGACTCGATGGGGGTGCGGGCATTGCGCGCCTCGACCCGCAGGAGCTTGCGTCCCTCGGGGGCAACGGTGGTGCTCACTTCAACCTCTCCTCGCCGACGACGATTCCACGGGGAGTCTAGTACGCTTCCGCGAATTCATAGGACCTCAGGCCTAGGAGCGGGCGTCCGTTGTCACGTGGCATCTGCCACCAACGGCGCCAGATATGCCTCCAAGGCGGCCACCAGTGCGTCCGCAGGAGCGTTGGTGGCCAGATGGTGGCCGGTCTCGGCGCTCAAGGAGGTCACCCCGGCGTCGTCGATCCCGCAGGGGATGATCCTCTCCAGGGAGAAGGCGTCCAGGTCCGGGTCGACGTTGAGGCCGATCCCGTGCATGGTTGCGCCCCGGGCGACCCTGACTCCCAGGGCGCAGATCTTGCGCTCGGTGCGACCGCACCGGTCGGGGACCGTCGCGTCCGCGGGGTCTGCCGGGTCGGCGGGCACCCAGACCCCGGAGCGCCCCTCGATTCGGATCGTCTCCAAGCCGTAGAGGGCGCACAGCTCGATGACGGCGGCCTCCAACGCGCGCAGGTAACGCATGACGTCGAGCGGCGGGGCCAGGCGCAGAATCGGGTAGACGGTCAGCTGACCGGGCCCATGCCAGGTGGTCTTCCCTCCGCGGTCCACATCGACCACCGGGACGTGTCCGGGTCCGACGACGTCACTGTCGGGCCGTTCCCACGTGTGGGTGCGCCTGCCGACCGTGTAGACCGGTTCATGCTCCATGAGCAGCAGCGTGCTGGGTCGCCTACCCGCCACGACCTCGGCGTGGACCGTCCTCTGCAGCTGCAGGCCCTCATGGAAGGGGATGAGTCGGGATCCGAGTCCCACGTCCTGACGCAGCACGGGGACAGCCTACGTGACCACAACCGGCACCCGGATCCGAGTTATCCACAGGCCGACTGCACGGTCTGGTCATCTGACGGCGGCATGGCGACCATGGAATGCATGAGCCCAACGATGCGCCCCCGCCCCGGCGACCAACCGGCCGACGGTGATGCCGACGGTGCCTGCAACGGCCGGTCGGTACTTCGCGCTGTACTTCGGCGTCGGGGCGCGCGCGGGCCCCGCGCCTCCGGAATCCCGGTCTCCGATGCCGAGCCGGGCATCCCGGACTCGGCGCTCGGCGCACTGTCCCGACAGGGATACACCGTCGGCGAGGTGATGGGGCGCTCCACCGCTGTCAGCGCGCCTCGTCGTGGGCTGGATGCGCAGGGCCGCCATGTCGTCATCCGGGTCGTCGATCTGCCTCGCGGGCGCGGCGGAGCGGCAGTCCTACGACGGTTGGCCGATCTGCGCGTGCTGCGCCACCCCGGCCTGGTCACGGTGCGGGAGGTGGTGCCCCTACCCGAGCAGCGGGCGGGCGTCATCATGGAACTCGTCGAGGGGGCCGGGCTCGACGTGGTGCTGGGCGCGAGGGGAAGACTCAACATCTCCCATCTGGCCACTCTCCTGGACGTCCTGGGATCGGCGCTGGCCTACCTCCACGAGCACGGAGCCGCCCACGGGGACGTCTCCGCGGGCAACGTCCTGGTGACCACCGATGGGCGTCCGGTCCTCATCGACATGCTGGGTTCCGCGATGGAGATGGGAACGCAGGACTGCGCCGCCCCCGAACGGCTCGCGGGCGCGCCGGCGTCGGCGGCCTCTGACGTTTACGCCCTTGCGCGTCTCCTGACCGAGTGCGCAGGACAGGGCGGGACCGGGACGAGGCGGCTGGCCGGCTTCCTGACCGACGCCCTCGCCGAGGACCCGGCCGACCGTCCCAAGGCCCGCGACCTGGCCGCCCGCGCACCAGAACTGGGCCCGGCATCGCCCATTGAGCTGCCCGATGGCGCCCGTCTCGCCGCCGGTTGCCTGCGGGCGGCCGCCCGTACGCCGACACGCACAGTCGGTTCCAGGCTCAGGACGGGGACAGGACTCGGGCAGAGGTTGAGGGCCGCTTCCCGGGACGACTCCGACAGTCGCGAAGCGGAGGGCCGGGGCGGCATGAGCCGCATCGGGCGGGGGCCTGCGGCCATACGCTGGGGGAGAGGGCGACGCCCGGAGCCCGGTCGCGTTCGGGCCTGGGGGCTCGCGGCGGCACTGCTCGTCGCCGTCTGCCTGGCGGCTTGGGGACCGGCGCGAGGGCTGGCGTCCTTCAGGCCCGCTTGGGCCCTGGGCTCCGCTCCGGCCGCGACGACAAGCGCTGGGTTGAGCGCGCCGGTCGAATCGACTGCCGGCTCCTCAACGGGGCCGTCGTCCACCGCGTCTGCGAGCGGGCCTCCGTCGTCCTCGGCCTCGCAGACGGCCGAGGACGACGGAGCCGACGTGGTGAGCATCGTCGTCGCGCTGTCCGCGGCCCGAGACCGCGCACTCATGGCCGCGGACGCCGACGCCCTGGCGGCCACGACGGTACCGGGCTCTCCCGCGGCAGAGACCGACACGCGGATTCTGACCGATCTGATCGACTCGGGCGAGAGCGTCGGAGGCCTGCAGACCTCCGTCAGCCAGATGATCGACACGGAGCTGCCCGGGGACGCGGCCGCGCTCTGGCCCGGCGCTCGAGCGGTTCGGGTCACGCTGTCCCAGAGCGCCTCGACGCGTTCGGGCGCATCCGGAACTCGAACGGTTCCCGCCCTGGCATCCCGCCAAGTCGTCCTCATCCTCGTCCCAGGGCCATGGCGCGTCGCCGACGTCCGTGCCGTGGAATGAACGCCTGCGCGCCTCGAAACCGGGACGAAGCCGGGCCGGCGCGCCTCCTTCGCGGGGCGTTCAGTACGGCTCGGTGTGGATGGAGTCGTAGCCGGCGCGTTCGAGGAGTCCTCGGGTATCGGCGACCATAGCGGCTGAGCCGCAGAGGTAGACCTCCGTGCTGCGAGGATCGAGCCCGGAGCTGCCGGTGAGTCCGGGAAGCGCGTCGGTGACCCGTCCGTGGAACGCCCGGGGCGCCTCCTCGCGGCTCAGGCAGCGCAGTACCCGCCCGGGCATGGGGGAGTCGATCACCGTTGCCAGATCCTCTTCCCGGTTGCGGCAGCCGAAGACCAGCGTGTCGTGCTCGAGTCCAGGAGCCTGGGCGAACATGGCCAGCATGGGGGCGATCCCGGTACCGGTGGCGATGAACAGTCGGCGCCTATTGGAGTCTGCGAGTCCGAACCCTCCCAGGGGTAGCTCGACCACCGTTGTGGCGCCCTCGTCGGCATTCTCGATGAACTGCGATCCTCGTCCGCCGGTCCGAGTCGAGATGAGCAGACGGAGCCGATGGTCATCGAGCCCCGCGATCGAGTAGTCGCGCCACGCGTTATCGCCCACGTGCAGGCGGGCGAACTGCCCCGGTGCCCAATGCTCGATCTGTCCGTCCACATGGAGCGTCACGTCCCAGACACTCGGGGTAAGACGGCGCTTGGAGACCAGGACGGCGTGGTACTTGCCCTCCGGTAGTGCGCGGGTGTCTTGTGGATCCGGGGATGCGGGGGCCTCCCGCAAAGCGGAGGTGATGGTGGAGTAGCCGCGTGGTCCGAGCACCTGGCAGGCCGCCGCGAGTCCGCCCATCATGGCGCCCATGATTCCTGTGCTCCCGGCGTCCTGCCCGGACAGGAACAGTCTCGGGATCGCCGTGCGCGGGCCCAACGGGCCGGACCTGTATCGCAGCGGAGTGGCGGGCGGTCCGTAGAAGGCACCGGCAGGGTGGGCGGTGTAGTGCTCGTAGGTGAGGGGGGTGGAGACCTCCAGGTAGTCCACCAGATCGCTCAGACCCGGTGCTGCACTCTCCGCCAGATCGAGCATGCCGCGGGCGACGCGCTCCTTGAGAGCGGAGTAGTCGGGACCGCGGTCCCCCTTCGGCAGGTCAGCCCATTGCCGGAATGAGTCGGCGTCGCAGAAGGAGATGATCTCGGCGGTGTGCGGGGACTCACCGGACTTTACAGAGGGGAAGGAGACGAAGACGTCATGGGGACGGCCCTCCAACAGGCAGACGGAGTGCTCCTGGGCGCGCTCGTGGTCGAGGTCCCGGTTGACCCAGATGTTGCCGCCGTCGAGGCCGATACTGCGAGGGTCGTCGCGCAGGCGCAGGAAGACGGTCACGGCAGACGTGCCGGTGCCCAGATCCTTCAGGGTACGGCGCGCCGGCCCGGTGAGACGACCGATGTCACCGGATGTGGGAAGGAGGCGGTTGAAGGTGTTGGAGACGCCGACGGCGGAGACGATGACTGGCGCGCGGTAAACGCGTTCTCGTGACAGAGGGCCGCGGTGGTCCATCACCCGGACCCCGGAGGCCTCGCCGTCGTCAAGGAGTATCTCCGTGACCTCCTGAGCGACGCGGACGGCTCCTCCGGCCTGTTCGATCCCCTTCTCGAAGGTGCGTGCGATCCGGGCGCTGCCACCCTGGGGGAACCATCCGCCCTCGAGGTAGTGGGAGACGACCATCGCGTGCACGGCGAAGGCTGAACGGGACGGCGGCAGCCCATAGTCACCCCACTGACTGGCCAGGATGGCCTTGAGCTCGGGGGAGCGGAAGTGGGAGTCGAGGTACGCCTTCGTCGTACCGGTGGCCGTTCGTCCTCCCATGCGCTGGGCGAGTCTGAGCAGTGATGCCATCGGGCGGGGAACCATCCCCTGAACGAAGCCCATCGTGGTCCACGCAGTCGTGCGCCGGACAGCCTTGAAGTAGCGGTGAATGGCTCTGGCCTCCTGGGGGAAGGCGGCGACCAGCTCGCGCTCGTAGCGATCCGGATCGCTGCTGACGCTCAGGTCGAGGTCCGGGTAGACGAACCTGTCGTAGGCGTCCGGCATGCGGTTCCACTCCAGCTCGCCTCCGGAGAGATAGTCGAAGTAGGCGCGAGCTCGGCTTCCGGGGCCGACCTGTCCGATGTAGTGCACTCCCACGTCCCAGGAGGCCCCGTCGCGCCGGAAGGTGTGGGTGAGTCCTCCCGGTTCCGTGTGCCGCTCCAGGACGAGAACCCGCTTGCCAGCGGCGCGCGCCAGCAGACCAGCAGTCGTCAGCCCGCCGATACCCGAGCCGATCACGATGACGTCATAGGACATGGTTACCCCTTCATCTGGCTAGACAGTGTCAAGTCAGCATAGCAGTCGACTGGACAGTGTCTAGTCAGGCAGTTCTACACTCTTGCCATGACCTCTGAATCAGGAGCCTCGTCCGAGCGCAGTGGTAGCCGGGATCTGCGCGCCGAGCTGCTGCGAACCAGTCGGAAGCTCCTGGACGAGTCGGGGCCCAGCGCGCTGAGCATGCGGGAGGTGGCGCGTCGCGCCGGGTGCACGCACCAGGCCCCCTATCACTACTTCGCCAACCGGGAGGCCATCCTGGCAGCGCTGGTGCGTGAGGGCTTCGATGAGCTCGCGGACCGGCTCGCCTCGGCGCGTGAGGGGCTCGAAGGTGCGGATCGTCGGGCGGTCCTGACGGCCTCGGGAAATGCCTATGTCGAGTTCGCTCTGCGTCATCCCGGGGTCTTCCGAGTGATGTTCCGGCCCGATGTGTGCGATCCGGAGCGCTTCCCGGAAGTGGTGCGGGCCAGTGAGCGCGCGCGCGATGAGCTGGCCCGCTTGGCGAGACATGTGGCCGGCGAGGAAACGTCCCTCGAGATGGAGGTGCTCTTCTGGTCCGGCGTGCACGGCCTGGCCTCGCTGTTGCTCGACGGCCCACTGGTGGGCGCGTTCGGCTCGGTCCAGGAGCGCCTCGAGTTCGCCCGTGGGGTTGTTGGTCTGAGTGAGGTTCCTGTTGCTGGAGGCCTCCATGAAAGCGCGGAATCGGCATAGCGGAGGGTGTGCAGTAGAAGCGGAATACCGTTCCTGCTGTCCTGACCGATTGTCTTCGCCCGAGGCAGCTAGCAACACAAGTTGACAAAATGGTCGTGTCAACTTATGTTGCTTATATGGACGCGCTTACCGCAGCCACTGAGGCTGCTGACATCACTCGCCCCGAGGACGGGCTACGAGCCGTGGCGGCTCTGCGGCGACTGACGGACACTCTTGAGCTTGCGCAGGTCGAGGCCGCTCTGCGCTCGGGCATGGGATGGAGCGAGATCGCCTCTTGTCTTGGGGTCTCTCGTCAGGCGGTCCACAAGAAGTACGCCAAGCGGGTTCAGCCCGGTCTGGCTCCAACCAGGAGGAGATGACGATGCCCGCCGTTGACCACTACCTGACTTGGCTCAGCGCCATGCACGCGGAAGCCGCGCGTCTGCATCATCGGGAGATCGAGCCGGAGCACATGCTCCTCGGCCTCCTGGCTCAGGGCGGGACGGCTGCGGCCGTCTTGGCCACCCAGGGCGTGACCCTCACGCGAGCGCGCGCCGCCATCGACGAGATGGCTGATACAGATCTTGCGCGCGTGGGCATCAGCCTTTCCGACGCCCTCAGACCTTCGCCGATCGCAGCCGAAGAGCTGACCGCGAAGGAGGGAGGGGAGATTCCCCTCTCGGACGCCGCCGCCGAGTTCATCAACAACAAGGGGGCTTCGTTCAACACCAGCGCTCAGGCTCTGCAAGCCCTCATCTCCTCATCCGCAGCCTCGCTCCAGTCCCCGGCTGTCAGACTTCTTGCCCACTGCGGTGTCGATGTCGACTATCTGCGCACTGAGCTCAGTGAGATAGCGGTCGACAGGGAATCGGCCCTGGGACGCTACCGGATGACTGACGAGTACCGTAGGTACGGCTTGGACCGGGAGTTGAGCCAGGAACGCTTCATCTCAGCGCCGGTGGCTCACCTGACGGCCCTACTCAGCGACCCGGACCGGCTCACGTGGTGGGCTCTGCCCCGACAACAACTGACCGAGGTTCTTTCCGACGGCGCCATGCAGAGGGTGGAGGGGCGCCGTCGAATCGGCTTCCTGAGGTGGCGGATGGAGACGTCCGTGGACACAAGGGTTACCTGGTCGTGCACCGTCGTCTCAGGGCGTCGCGATGGTGAGGTGGCCTTCGTGAAGGACCTGCACCTGATCGAGGCGCCGGGCGGCACTCGTGTCCGCCTGGTCCTGGCGCATCGCACGTGGGGTCCGCTGGGGGAGCTGCTCTACCCGATCTTCTGGCGGGGGACTCGTCTGGGGCTGGAGAACACGCTCACCGGCATCGCGCGGGCTGCGGCGGAGGATTCGTGAGCCGAGGGCCAAGACCGGGAACGGACCGGGGCGGTCGCCGCGTGCCCGAGCAGGGGACCTGATACGCCCGGCAAGACGGGCGGGGCCCCGCACCGTGATGGTGCGGGGCCCCGCTGGCGTTAGAGGGCCGAGCTCAGGCTCACAGGCCCAGCTCGCCGCCGAAGTCGCCCTCCTCGAGGCGCTTCTTGACCGTCATGAGGTAGCGGGCCGCGTCCGCGCCGTCCACCAGTCGGTGGTCGTAGGACAGGGCCAGGTAGCACACCGAGCGGATGGCGATGACCTCGCCGCCGTCGGCGTCCTTGATGACGCGGGGCTGGCGCTGGATGGCGCCCAGGCCCAGGATCGCGACCTCCGGCTGGTTGATGATCGGGGTGTCGAACAGGGCGCCACCGCTGCCGGTGTTGGTGATCGTGAAGGTCGAGCCGCTGAGCTCATCGGGGTTGACCTTGTTGTCCCGGGTGCGGGCGGCCAGGTCGTTGATGCGCTTGGCCAGCCCGGGGATGTTGAGGTCGCCGGCGTTCTTGACCACGGGCACGAGCAGGCCGCGCGGTGTATCCACCGCGATGCCCACGTGCTCGACGTCGTGGTAGGTGACGTTCTTGCCCTCGATGGATGCATTGATCTTCGGGTGGGCCTTGAGGGCCTCCGTGGCGGCCTGGACGAAGAAGGGCAGGAAGGTCAGCTTGGTGCCGTTCTTGGCCAGGAAGTCGTTCTTCGCGCGGGCGCGCAGCGCCGCCACGCGAGTGACATCCACCTCGACGACGGTGGTCAGCTGAGCAGAGGTCTGCAGCGAGTCGATCATGCGCTCGGCGATGACCTGGCGCAGGCGGCTCATCTTCTCCGTGCTGCCGCGCAGGGTCGTGTCCACCTCGGGCTTGGCCGAGGCAGGCTTGGCCGCGGCCGCGGGGGCGGGTGCCTGGGCGGCAGCAGCGGCTGCTGCGCGGGCCTCCTCGACGGCCTTGGCAGCGGCCTCCACGTCCTGCTTGCGGATACGGCCGCCCACGCCGGTGCCGGTGACGGTGGACAGGTCCACGCCCTTGTCCCTGGCGAGCTTGCGAACGATCGGCGTGACGTAGGAGCCCGTGGCGCCCGAGCTCACCGGTGCGGCGGGTGCGGGTGTTGCGGTCATGGCGGGAGTAGGAGCCGACGGTGCTGCTGCGGGGACTGCCGCCGGTGTGGCGGCAGGAGCGGGGGCCTCCGGCGTGGCCGCCGGGGCGGGTGTTGCTGCCGGGGCCGCCGACGGGGAGCCGATGATGGCCAGGACGGTGCCGACATCCACGGTCTCGTCCTCGGGGACGCGGATCTCCAGCAGGACCCCGGATGCGGGGGAGGGGACCTCGGTGTCCACCTTGTCGGTGGCGACCTCCAGCAGGGGCTCGTCGGCCTCGACGGTGTCACCCACGGCCTTGAGCCAGGAGGAGACCGTCCCCTCGGTGACGGACTCACCCAGAGCGGGCATCTTCACCTCGGTGCCCTCTGTGGAGCCGGTCGACGGTGCGGCGGCCGGCGGCGCTGCCGGAGCCGGTGCCGGCTCGGCGGCAGGAACGGGCTCCGGTGCAGCGGGCGCCTCGGCGGGTGCAGCCGGTGAGGCGCCCGCTTCGGAGGGATCGCCGATGATGGCCAGGACGGTGCCGACATCCACGGTCTCGTCCTCGGGGACGCGGATCTCCAGCAGGACCCCGGATGCGGGGGAGGGGACCTCGGTGTCCACCTTGTCGGTGGCGACCTCCAGCAGGGGCTCGTCGGCCTCGACGGTGTCACCCACGGCCTTGAGCCAGGAGGAGACCGTCCCCTCGGTGACGGACTCACCCAGAGCGGGCATCTTCACGGACTCTGACATTGCTGTCTTCCTTACTCTCGTCTAGCTGGATCAGCCGTGGTTGTGCAGCGGCTTGCCGGCGAGGGCCATGGCGGCCTCGCCGAGGGTCTCGTTCTGGGTGGGGTGGGCGTGGACCAGGGAGGCAACGTCGTTGGCGTCCGCCTCCCAGGACACCATCAGCTGGCCCTCTCCGACCTGCTCCCCCATACGGGCGCCGATGGCGTGGAAGCCCAGGATGGGGCCGTCCTTGAGGGAGACGAGCTTGACGAAGCCCTGGGTCCCCAGGATCTGGCTCTTGGCATTGCCTGCCACGTTGAACTCGGCGGTGGTGATGTTGTCCTTGCCGTGGATCTCGGCGGCCTTGGCCTCGGACAGGCCCACCGAGGCGATCTCGGGCTCGCAGAAGGTGACCTTGGGGACCAGGACGTCGTCGACCGGGGTCGGGTCCAGGCCCGCGATCTTCTCCGCCACGACGATGCCCTGGGCGAAGCCGCGGTGGGCGAGCTGGACGCCGGGGACGATGTCGCCCACGGCCCACACGCCGGGGACGTTGGTGCGGCCGTACTCGTCGGCCAGGACGAAGCCGCGGTCCATGGCGACCCCGACCTCCTCGTAGCCCAGGTTGGCGGTCGCCGGTCCACGGCCCACGGCGATGAGTAGGACCTCGGCCTCGTGGGTCTTGCCGTCCTGGGTGCGCACGGTCACCCCGCCGTCGTGGCGCTCGACCGACTCGAACATCGTGTTGGTGCGGAAGGTGATCTTGCGCTTGCGGAAGGCGCGCTCGAGCTGCTTGGAGATCGCCTCGTCCTCGTTGGGGACCAGGTGAGGGAGCCCCTCGATGATGGTGACCCGGCTGCCCATGGAGGCCCACGCCGAGGCGAACTCCACCCCGATGACGCCCCCGCCCAGGATCACGGCGGAGGCGGGGACGTGGTCCATCTCCAGCGCCTCCTCGGAGGTGATGACGCCTCCGGAGATCTCCTGCCCGATGGTCTTGGAATAGGAGCCGGAGGCGAGGACCACGTTGCGGCCGGTGATGCGACGGCCGTCAACCTCGACGGCGTCCGCGGCCACCAGGCGCCCCCAGCCCTGGATCAGGTCAATGCCCCGCGAGGAGACCAGGCCCTCAAGGCCCTTGTGCATCCGCGAGACGATGCCGTTCTTGTAGTTCTGGACGCCCGGCATGTCGACGCCCTCGAAGGCTGCCCTGATGCCGACCGTGGCGGCCTCGCGCACGGCGTCGGCGGTCTCGGCGGCGTGCAGCAGGGCCTTGGTGGGCACGCAGCCGCGGTGAAGGCAGGTGCCCCCCAGCTTGTCAGCCTCGACGAGGGCGACCTTGAGGCCCAGCTGGGCGCCTCGCAGGGCGGCGGCGTAGCCCCCTGATCCCGCGCCCAGAATGACCATGTCGTAGACGGTCTCTGTCACGAACTCACTCCTTGTTGATTGGTCACGACGCCCTCATGGGGCGGCTCGGCACGGAGTCATTGTTCCACCTGAAGGGGGCGCGCAGGAGTCAGAGGGATTGCTGTTTAGGGACTAGAGTCCTGAAAACGGAGTGATACCCATCACCATGTGCGGGTCGTGTCTGCAACGAGCCCCGCCGTTGACCGCGACCGTGACTGCGCTGACTCGTTGCAGACAGGCAAGAGGCTCAGGAAAGGATGCTGACCTCGGCGGATAGTGAACGGAGCAGCTCCACCAGTGTGGAGACTCCCATCCCGGTGCCTCCGGTGGGCGTCAGCCCCCAGGGTGAGGAGTCGTTGTAAGCGGGTCCGGCGATGTCGAGGTGCGCCCATGGCCGACGTCCGACGAACTCGCGCAGGAACAGCCCGGCCGAGAGCATCCCTCCAGCGCGGGAACCGACCTTGGTATTGCGCAGATCGGCGAAGGGCGAGTCCAGGGTGGCACGCAGGTGCGCTGGCAGCGGCATCGGCCAGAAGGACTCTCCCGCCCGCTGGGCCGCGGCTACGACCTCCTCGCGAAGGTCAGGTGTTCCCATGACGGCGGCCACATGGTCTCCTAGTGCCACGATCTGAGCACCGGTGAGAGTGGCCACGTCCAGGACGGCGTCGGGCTCCTCCGTGACGGCCCTGGCCAGGGCGTCGGCCATGACCAACCGGCCCTCGGCGTCGGTGTTCGTCACCTCCACGGTAGTGCCGTCGAACATCGTGACGATGTCGCTGGGGCGCTGGGCGTCGGCGCCCGGCATATTCTCGGCGAGCGCCAGCCAGGCGGTCACGCGGATCGGTAGAGCCAGGCGCGCGGCCGTGATGACGGCGCCCAGCACGGTGGCGGCGCCCGCCATGTCGGACTTCATCTCGGGCATGGAGGCGGCCGGTTTGAGGGACAGGCCCCCGGAGTCGAAGGTGATTCCCTTACCGATGAGTGCGACGTGCTTGGGGCGGGGCGCGTCATTGTCTCCTTCGGTCTCTGAGAGCGTCTGGTTCGCAGCGCCCTCGCCGGACTGCGGGGGCGCCCACTCCAGGCGGACCAGTCGCGCCGGGTGCACCGAGCCCTGCGCCACACCGAGGATCCCACCGAATCCCTGCTCGATCAGTGCCGGAGCGTCCCAGACCTCGACGTTGATCCCGGCCTCCTGCCCGGCCTCGCGGGCCCTGTCGGCGAAGACCTCCGGCGTCAGGCGGTTGGGCGGCTCGTTGACGAGGTCTCGGGTCAGCGCGGTGGCCTCGGCCAGTGCCAGGGCGCCGGTCAGAGCCGCCTGCCCCTCGGGCGTGTCCGAAAGAGATGAGACGATGGAGATGTCCTTCAACGGGGCGGCCTGTTTGGAGGAGGACTCCCGCCCCGGGCGGTTCCCGTTCTCCGTCGCCTTCCAGGAGTAGGCGCCCAGAGCGGCTCCGTGAGCGACGGCGGCGAGCTGCGCCTCCGAGAGAGCGGGCAGCGCCAGGACCGCGGAGCCGGTTCCGACCAGTTCCCGGGTGGCGCGTCCAGCGGCCCGGCGCAGCAGACCCGTCTGGTCGTGTCCCAGAGCGGCCTCGTCGTCGGTGGTGACGGCCAGGGGATCGGTGTCGGCCCAGCCCGTTCCGACGCCGACGACGAGGATCGTCGCCGGACCGTGGTACTTCGTGGTGCTCACCGACGACGCCGGTAGGCGCACCACGGAGTCCTGGGCGCCGGAGAAGCCCAGTGAGGGCAGCAGGGCGGCGAGCGCGTCGATGTCCAGGTCCTCCAGCGCGCTGCTGGAGGGAGGCACAAGGCCCTCTAGAAGGATCTCGGGCGCCTCGGCCCCATCCCTGCCCGGTGCTGCGGCCAGGACGAGCACGTCGGCCGCCGGCTCAGCGCCGGAGGAGGCTCCGGTGTCCTCATCGGCGTCCGCGTCCTGGTCGCCATCGACGTCCTTGGCGCTGTCCGCCTTCTGATCGGCCTCCTGCTCCACGTCCGAGGAACCGGTCTCCGGCGCCTCGGCCCGATCCTGTGCGTCGGCGGGGTCGGAGTCCTCGGCGGACCGGGCCTCATCGACCGTGTCGACCTCGGCCTGATTGCTGAGGTCGGTATCCTTGCGGTCATCGTCCACCGAGGCGTGTGCGTTCAGGGAATTGGTCAACTTAATGGTGCTCACGTTGTGAATAGTAACGTTCTGGCATTGGTTAGAGGCTGAGTTGGCGCCGCGCGTGCCGGAGGTCATCACGTGGAAAGGTCGTTCCTTATGGACGAGCGCTCATCGGTACGCCCGGTTCAGGACACCCGCCGCCCCGCCTACGGATGGGGGCGCATCCTGGTCGGCGTCTTCGCCGTCTTCGGTGCGATAGTTCTCATCCCCTCCATGGTTTCGCTGGTGCGAAATCCCACCGAGGCGCCGGCTGTGTGGGCTTTCAATCTGCTGGGAGGCGGGTTGTACATCCTCCTGGCTGTGTGCGTGGCCCACAATGGGCGACGGATGCGCAACATCGGCTGGATGTGCCTGGGAGCGCTGGCCACGATGGCGGTGCTCATCGGTGTCCTGACCATGACCGAAGCCCCTTCCACGACTGCGGACCTCAGCGCGTCGGTATGGGCGCATTGGGGCGGTTCCAGGTGGTATCTCCCGGCGATCCTGCCGGTCGTGGCCGCCGCATGGATGTGGATGTCCGATCCTCGGCGCATCGTGGCCAACGCCGAACGCATCACAGAGCTGTCCGACACCCTCACCGAGAGTTTCACCGAGAAGGCCCGAGCAGTTCAGGAGGGCCGCGCTCTCAAGAGCTCCCGGACCAGTGAGGCGGCATCCCCGGAAACGCCCGCGAACGGGGCCGTCCCGCGCGACATGAAGCAGTGAACCGACAAGGCATCCGGCGCCTCGGTTGAGGGCGGGTGTGCGTCACCGGCGCCTGGAGCGGCGCGAGCTGCGCGAGCTGATCCGGCTGATTCTGCTGATCCTGCGCCGGGGGACGGGGCGGGCACGCCACCTGTCCTGCAGACGCGAGCCCAATGAGGTGTATGTCGCCGCTGCGGCGCGAGCCCGGGCCTGGACCTCGTAGATCCGCTCGACGACAATCCGCTGGCACACCCAACCCACCAGCTGCTCGCCGCTGGAGTCCGACGCCCGGTTGCTCACCACAGGCAGCCCCTCCAGATCGGTTCGGGTCAGGGCCTCGAGCACATCGGTGGCCTCCGCCTCGCGACTCAGTCGGTCGGGGACCAGGGGCAGGCCCGCCACCGTCGGTACGGGTCGGGAGTCGTCGTCGGCCTGGTCGACCTCGTCGGGCTTGCCGTTCAGGAGCGCTCCGGCCAGTTGCGCGGCTGTCACGCAGCCGAGCAGCTCCAAGGCCTCCCCGGTTCTCGTCCTGACCACGGGTAGGACCGAGGCGCTATGCCGGCTCATGAGAGCGGCGGCCTCACGCACCGTCATCGTGTCCTCCACTACGGCAGGCGGTTCCACCATGAGCTTCGAGGCGTGGGTGCGCCCCAGAAGGGTGGTGGTCATCGGATCCTCGACGTCTTCACCGCGACGGCGCAGCTCCTCGGTGAACAATGTGCCGCGCGACAGGAAACGGCTGGTGAAGGTGGCCAGCACCGTGGTCAGCATGAGGGGCAGCAGCAGCGCGTGCTGGCCGGTCATCTCGATGATGAGCAGCACCGCCGTCATCGGGGCGCGAGCCGCGCCAGCGAAAACCGCGCCCATTCCGAGCACCCCGAAGACCCCTGCCGCCGGGGCGTAGCTGGGCGCCACCAGGGTGCCGAAGGCCGCACCGAGTGTTCCGCCGATGAACAGGGACGGGGCGAACACCCCGCCGACGAATCCCATCCCCAGCGTCAACGAGGTCGCCAGCATCTTGCCTACGCATAGCACCAGTAGCAGGGACAGGGCGTAACGGCCTGCCAGCGCCCGGTTGAGCGCTGCTGAGGACTCCCCGTACATCTCGGGCAGGATCAGCAGGACGGCGCCGACGGCCAGGCCGCCGATACCGGGGCGTGCCCAGATCGGGATTCCCAGTCGCTGCCAGGCGCGGGTCAGGGCATCGAGCACGATGAAGCGAAGGCGCATGAAACCGATGCCGACGCCCCCGCCCGCCACTCCCAGGAGGGCGACCCACCCCAGCTGGGCGTCCCCGGACAGGTCCAGGTAGGGCAGGGACAGTGACAGAGTCGTTCCCAGAAGATGGTGCGACAGGACTGTTGAGGCCACGCAGGACAGGACGATGACGATGAAGGCGTCGGCGCTGAAGCCCATGAGGACCACTTCCAGGGCGAAGAAGGCGCCCGCCAGCGGAGCATTGAAAGCCGCGGCGATCCCGGCGGCGGTGCCAGCGGCCGCCAGGTAGCGCACCGGGAGCTTCGGCAGGTGCAGCCCCCGTCCGATGATGTTCGCCGTGGACGCGCCCAGCTCCGCGATCGGCCCCTCCGGTCCCACAGAGCCTCCGCCGCCGATCGTCAGAGCCGACGACGTCGTCATCGCTAGAGCCGCGAGCGGCGCCATCGTGCCGTCCCCGTGGCGCGTCGACCAGATGACCCCGGCCACCCCATGACCGGTGGGGGTACGGCCCAGCCGCGACATGAGCGGACCGACGATGATCCCCGAGAGCACGGGCGCCACCAGGACGAACCAGGTGCCGAGCGCCGCCAGCGATCCGACCGAGGGCCCCATCGATACGGTGTAGTCGTCGGCCCCGCTCAGCAGCCGGGACCAGGCATCGATCCCCAGCCGGAACAGGACCGCCCCCAGACCCGAGGCCAGCCCCACCAGCACCGCCAGGGTGTAGAGCCCGAGGCGATGATGACGGAAGAGGCTGCCCGCGCGCCTTGACAGGGGCTGGGACAGCCTCTTCCAGGCATGATCCATCAGCGCAGGTTCTCCACTTTGACCATGAAGGTGTCCTCCTCGCCGCGCCGCTCGGCCTCGGAGCAGGAACCACCGATGTTCCACACCTGGCGGTAGAAGCTCAGCTCGGCCTCATAACGGCGCCGGATGTTCGCGGCCAGGCGGAAGCCATGGCCCTCGCCCTGGAAGACCTCCAGGGCCACCGGAGCTCCTGCCGCCTTGAGGGCCTCGTACATCGCGGTGGCCTGCTCTGCCGGGACGATCGGGTCCTCCGAGCCCTGGATGAGCAGCAGCGGGACGCCGATGTCCTCGATGTGGTTGATGGGGCTGCGCTCGTCCAGGACCGGATCGTCGATGTCCTGGGTCCCCATGAGCTGGCCGATGTAGTGCGACTCGAACTTGTGGGTCGTGCGCACCAGCCTCTTGAGGTCGGTCACCCCGAAGCACGAACTGGCCGCCGTGAACACCGAGGAGCGGGTGATGGCCGACAGCACCGTGAAGCCCCCGGCCGACCCACCGCGGATCGCGATGCGGCGCGGATCCACGAGCCCGGCGTCCACGAGGTGCTGGGCGCCGCTGACGCAGTCGTCGACGTCGTAGATGCCCCACTTGCCCTCCAGGGCCTTGCGGTAGCCGGTGCCGTAGCCCATGGAGCCGCGGTAGTTGACGTCGAGATAGGCGAAGCCCCGACTGGTCCAGTATTGGATGCGCAGGTCGTAGCCGGGCACGGCCGTCGCCGTCGGGCCGCCGTGGACGTTGACGATGAGGGGCGGCAGTTCGCCCTCGCTTCCCACATGGGAGGCCGACGTCGGCGGGTAGTAGAAGCCGTGAGCGCTCGCGCCGTCGCTCGTGGGCCAGGACACCGGGTCGGGGAAGGAGACCCCGATGTCCTCGGGCTCGAACTCGCCCGAGCCGCGCAGCACCTGCACTGTGCCGTTCTTGACCTCCACGATGCTCGGCATCGCCATCTCGTTGGAGGCCAGCATGACGACGCGACCGGCGCTGGAGGCCACGTTGCCGATCGGCTGCCAGCCCACATTCCACTCCTCGAGCTCGCCGTTGGCGAGCCTGATGGTCCCCAGGTGCGACACCGCGTCCCGGGCCCAGGAGGTGATGATGTGCTCGGCGTCGAGCACGTCGAAGGAGTGCGGACCCAGCTGCCAGGCGGGGTTGGTGAAGGTGGCCTCGGCCGGGTGCAGTGGTCGGGTTCGCAGTTTCTCCGACCAGGCCGGGCGGTTGGTGCCCCGCACCGGGAAGCCCTCGGTGCGGTAGAGGTTCCAGAAGCCCGAGGCGTTCGATCCGTGAACCAGCTCGCACTCCTCGGTCCAGCGCGGCTCGGAGACCGAGTGCCCGTCCCCGCCATCCACCAGGGCCTGTTCCCCGATCGACCCGTCCGGGCCCAGGTCACCCACGTGCAGGGAGGCGTTGTCCCACGGCATCCCCGGGTGGTCCCAGGTGATCCAGGCCAGGTGCTCGCCGTCGGGGGACAGCGTTGGGGCGACGACGAAGTCCGTCCCCGACACCAGCGTGCGCACGCGCGAGTCGTCGCGGGCCGCCGAACCGTCTAGGGGAATCGCCACCAGGGTGTTGACAGCCTCGCCCTCGCCGCGGTGGTCCTCGCGGACGGCGTAGACCAGGCCCCTGCCCGTGTCGATCTCCAGGTCGCCGTGACGCACGTCCCCGTAGATCGTCAGCGGGACCAGGCCGCGCAGGCGATGGGCCACGTCATACCGGTACAGGCGCCCGTCCCCGGCGTGGGAGACCACGATGATCCCTCCGTCGACCGCATAGGCCTTCCCGCCGTACTCGTGTACCCGGGTGCGCACGTCGACCAGCTCGTCGGCCGGTGTCAGCGGAAGCACCTCACCAGTCTGCCCGTCGCCGTCACGGCGCAGCAGGACATTGCGCCCGGCCTGCGAGGCGCGCTGTTCCACCCAGTAGGTGTCGCCGCCATCGACGCGGACCTGCGAGAGCAGGACCGTACGGGTCGTGATCGTGCCTGGAGTAATGGGCGAGGGCCAGGTGCCGAAAGGGGCTGTGGTGCTCATGGTTCCTCCTGGAGGGCTGTCCTGAGGGCGATCGGGCGTTCGGGAGCGACGCCGTGGACCGGCGGGCGCGAACGGTTCCGACGGTCAGGGGATACAGTACGTGCTTATCCGTGACCAGCGTGACACGTGACCGTGAGCGGGCCGGGGCGGCCCTATGCTGAGGATTGCCCCCGGGGCGCCCTGGACTGTCCGAGACCGTCGTAAGGCGGCGATCTCGGAACAATATCGCCATAGAGGCATCTCCGCCGGTACAACGGCTACTCTTTCCCGGGTGCCGCGCCGGCGCCCTCGCCAACCTGGTCGTCAACGACGCAGCGCCAGCGCCGCACGGACGACCCGCCATCATCACCTTCACCTTCGACAAGGAGGCGCACCGTGCCAGCAGCTGAGCATACTGGTCGGCCCGCCGAACAGGCCGGCGGAGCGCTCCTGCCCTCTGTGCGAAAGCCCGCCGACCTCAATCGTCTCACCAGCGACGAGCTGGTGGCGCTCGCCGCGGAGATCCGCCGCCACCTCGTTGCCTCCGTCGCCCGCACCGGCGGTCATCTGGGTCCCAACCTCGGCGTCGTCGAGCTGACGATCGCCCTGCACCGGACCTTCCGCTCGCCACGGGACACCATCGTCTTCGACACCGGTCACCAGGCCTACGTCCACAAGCTGCTCACCGGTCGGCAGGACTTCACCCACCTGCGTGAACGCGGCGGGCTGTCCGGCTACCCTTCACGGGCCGAGTCCGTCCACGACGTCGTGGAGAATTCCCACGCCTCCACCTCGCTGTCCTGGGCCGACGGCATCGCCCGCGCCAACCATCTCCAGGGGCTCCAGGATCGCCATGTGGTGGCCGTCATCGGCGACGGCGCCATGACCGGGGGCATGGCCTGGGAGGCCCTGGACAACATCGCCGACTCCTCCGACCGGCACCTGGTCATCGTCGTCAACGACAACGGCCGCTCCTACGCCCCCACCATCGGGGGACTGGCTCACCACCTCGACGCGCTGCGCACCAACCCCGGCTACGAGCGCGTCCTGTCCGGAGTCAAGCGCACGCTCCTGTCCCAGGGAGCGCCCGGTCGAGCCGCCTTCGACGCCCTGCACGGCCTCAAACGGGGGCTCAAGGACGTCCTGGTCCCCTCGGCCTTCTTCGAGGACCTGGGCATCAAGTACACCGGACCGGTCGACGGTCACGACATCACCGCCATCGAGTTCGCCCTGACCCGGGCCCGCCAGTACGCCGAGCCGGTCATCGTCCATGTCATCACCGAGAAGGGGCGCGGATACACCCCGGCCGAAGAGCACGTTCCCGACCGCTTCCATGCCGTGGGCCGGATCCACCCCGAGACCGGGCTGCCGGTCGTGGCCGAGCGCTTCGGGTGGACCTCCGTCTTTGCCGAGGAGATCGTCTCCCTGGCGCGCGGCGACGAGCGGATCGTCGGGGTCACCGCGGCGATGCAGGCCCCGGTGGGCCTCCAGCCTCTGGCCGACGCCATGCCTGAGCGTGTCATCGACGTCGGCATCGCCGAGCAGCACGCGCTCACCTTCTCCGCCGGGCTCGCCTTCGCCGGGATGCACCCGGTGGTGGCCCTCTACGCCACCTTCCTCAACCGGGCCTTCGACCAGGTCCTCATGGACGTTGCCCTGCACCGCGCGGGCGTGACAATCGTGCTGGACCGAGCCGGTATCACCGGCACGGACGGAGCCAGTCATAACGGTATGTGGGACATGGCGCTGTTGGCTCACGTACCGGGCCTCCACCTGGCGGCTCCCCGGGACGAGGCGACGCTGCGCGAGGGGCTGCGCCTGGCCGTGAGCGTCAACGACGCCCCCACCGTCGTGCGCTACCCCAAGGGCGCCCTGCCCGAGCCCCTGCCGATCGTGCGCCGCCTCGGGCTGGAGCATGCTGAGAAGAGCCCGTATAACGCAGGCGCCGAGGTGGATGCCCCGGCGGGGGAGTCGGCGGGGGAGGCCTCCGCCTTCGACGTCGTCGACGTGCTGCTGGAGAACCTGGGCCCCTCCGAAACCCCCCGGATCCTGCTGGTGGGCGTGGGCGTCATGGCCGCCGAGGCCTGCCGGGCCGCTCGTATCCTCCAGCAGGAGGGCCGGAGCGTCACCGCCGTACACCCGCACTGGGTCATTCCGGCCCCGCGTCCCCTCGTGCGGGCCGCCGCCGAGGCCGACGTCGTCGTGGTGGTCGAGGATGGACTGGTCGACGGAGGTATCGGATCCCAGTTGCGCGACGCCGTCGAGGAGTACCGGGCTTGCCCGTCCACCAAGATCGGTTCGACGGGATCGCCGGTCTTCCGCCGCATCGGGATTCCGCGCCGTTTCATCGACACCGCCACCCGGGCGCAGCTGCTGGAGGACTTCGGTATGCGGGCCGCTGATGTCGCCAGTGCTGCCGGCACCGCGGCCGACGGCGTCGCAGGTACCCCCGGCGGTCGGGACCTTGGGACCGAATGAGGGCTCCGAGGTGGTGTTCGGCACCTCCCGGAGCGCCCATCCGTGGTGGCGCGATCGATGAAGATTGGGACGCCCGTCCTAATTGACTCGGCAGTCCCGGAATCTGGAGGCGCGCCCGGAATCGCTGGACATCGTCGGAGGAAGAGCGGCATTGTTGTCAGGTGACGACCGTCTTTCTGAACGGCAAATTTAGGGACTTATGTCCCAGATTGAATCGACGTCGATTGGCCTGTGAGTCATCACACCGGTTCTTCTTGGGACTAGTGGCCCACAAGACCCTTTCAGGGTTCTAGTCTGATACCGACGGCGCGCCGATGTGCCGCCTCGCCTCACAAGGGCGATCGCAACCGGGTGGCCCTCCGGTCACCCACACGAGGAGGGCACGGATGACCACTGAGGTCACAACATCTGCCACCACGGCGAGCGGCAATGACGCCTGGGAGGGCTTCGTTACCGGACCGTGGACCGAGGACATTGACGTCCGCGACTTCATCCAGCGCAACTACACCCCCTATGACGGTGACGCCTCGTTCCTCGCCGGCGCCACGGACAAGACCCTGCGCCTGTGGGACACCCTGGAGAAGGACTACCTCTCCGAGGAGCGCAAGGTCCGTATCCTCGACGTCGACACCCACACTCCCGCCGACATCGACGCATTCCCCGCCGGCTACATCAGCGAGGACGACGACGTCATCGTTGGCCTGCAGACGGATTCCCCGCTGCGTCGCGCCATGATGCCTAACGGCGGCTGGCGCATGGTGGAGACCGCCATCAAGGAGGCGGGCAAGGAGGTCGACCCCGAGGTCAAGAAGATCTTCACCCGCTACCGCAAGACCCACAACGACGCGGTCTTCGACATCTACACCCCGCGCATCCGCGCGGCGCGCTCGAGCCACATCATCACCGGCCTGCCCGACGCCTACGGCCGTGGCCGCATCATCGGCGACTACCGCCGTGTGGCGCTCTACGGCGTCGACTTCCTCATCGAGCAGAAGCAGAAGGCCAAGGACGCCGTGGCGGACCAGCCCTTCTCCGAGCACTGGGCCCGCTACCGCGAGGAGCACTCCGAGCAGATCAAGGCGCTCAAGAAGCTCAAGGTCATGGCCGCCTCCTACGGCTACGACATCTCCGGCCCGGCCAAGAACGCCCATGAGGCCGTCCAGTGGACCTACTTCGCCTACCTGGCCTCTGTGAAGTCCCAGGACGGCGCCGCCATGAGCATCGGCCGTCTCTCGGGCTTCCTGGACATCTACTTCGAGCGGGACCTGCGCAATGGCGTCATCGACGAGTCCCGCGCCCAGGAGCTCATCGACAACATTGTCATGAAGCTGCGCATCACGCGCTTTCTGCGCACCATCGACTACGACCAGATCTTCTCCGGCGACCCCTACTGGGCCACCTGGTCCGACGCCGGCTTCGGTGAGGACGGTCGTGCCCTGGTCACCAAGACCTCCTTCCGTCTGCTGCAGACCCTGCGCAACCTCGGGCCGGCCCCGGAGCCGAACATCACGATCTTCTGGGACGAGAACCTGCCGCAGGGCTACAAGGACTTCTGCGCCCTGATCTCGATCACGACCTCCTCCATCCAGTACGAGGCCGACGAGCAGATCCGCGAGCACTGGGGGGACGACGCCGCCATCGCCTGCTGCGTGTCCCCGATGCGCGTGGGCAAGCAGATGCAGTTCTTCGGCGCCCGCGTCAACTCCGCCAAGGCCCTGCTCTACGCCATCAACGGTGGGCGCGACGAGATGACCGGCAAGCAGGTCGTCACCGGACTGCCCGGCGTCGAGGGCGACGGCCCCCTCGACTTCGACGACGTGTGGGACAAGTACGAGAAGATGCTCGACTGGGTGGTGGCCACCTACGTCGAGGCCCTCAACATCATCCACTACTGCCACGACCGCTACGCCTACGAGGCCATCGAGATGGCGCTGCACGACTCCGAGATCGTGCGCACCATGGGCTGCGGCATCGCCGGCCTGTCGATCGTGGCCGACTCGCTGGCGGCCATCAAGTACGCCAAGGTCACCCCGGTTCGCGACGAGACCGGCCTGGTGGTCGACTACGTCACCGAGGGCGACTTCCCGATCTACGGCAACGACGACGACCGCGCCGACGACATCGCCGCCACCGTGGTCCACACGATCATGTCGAAGATCAAGGCCCAGCCCTTCTACCGCGACGCCATCCCGACCCAGTCGGTGCTGACGATCACCTCCAACGTGGTCTACGGCAAGGCGACCGGCTCCTTCCCCTCGGGGCACCAGAAGGGCACCCCCTTCTCTCCCGGGGCCAACCCGGAGAACGGGATGGACACCCACGGCATGGTCGCCTCGATGCTCAGCGTCGGCAAGCTCGACTACAACGACGCCCTCGACGGGATCTCGCTGACCAACACGATCACCCCGCAGGGGCTGGGGCGCACGCTCGATGAGCGCGTCGCCAACCTCGTGGGCATCCTCGACGCCGGCTTCGTCCCCGACGACTGCGCCGAGATCTAATCCAGCCGTTCAACCGGCTGATCGCACCGCAGCAACTACTCACACATCAGTATCACCACCTCAGAAAGGGGCCACCATGGCCACGTACGAAGAGCGCCTCGCCTCCATGAAGGCACAGCGTCAGGACAACGGCGGCGTCAAGGGCCTGTACCACGCCAACATCAACGTCCTGGACCGCAACACCCTCGAGGACGCGATGGAGCACCCGGAGAACTACCCGAACCTCACCGTTCGCGTCTCCGGCTACGCCGTCAACTTCGTCAAGCTGACTCGCGAGCAGCAGCTTGACGTCCTCCACCGCACCTTCCACGCCCAGGCCTGAGCCCTGGAGCACGGCGAGCGGTCATGACGCAGACCACGACGACCGTGCGCGACGGCGGTCGGGACCAGGACTTCCTGGCTCCGGCCGCCCGTTTGCGCGGGGCGGGTATCGGCGGGCTCGAAGAGCTGACAGATCTTCAGCGCTCGGAGCGGCTGGCCCGGATGCGAGCCGGCGAACTGGGCTCGATCCACTCCTGGGAGCTCGTCACCGCGGTGGATGGTCCCGGCACCCGGATGACGGTCTTCCTCAACGGATGCCCCCTGCGGTGCCTGTACTGTCACAACCCCGACACCTTCCTCATGAAGGACGGAGAGCCGGTCGAGGCCACGGAGCTTCTCCGACGCATGCGCCGTTATCGGGGAGTATTCCGCGCGTCCAAGGGTGGAATCACGCTGTCGGGGGGTGAGGTGCTCATGCAACCCGCCTTCGCGGGCAGGCTTCTGGCCGGCGCCAAGAAGATGGGCATCCATACCTGCATCGACACCTCCGGGTTCCTGGGGGCCAATGCCAGCGATGAGATGCTCGACAACATCGACCTCGTTCTGCTCGACGTCAAGAGCGGCGATGAGGAGACCTATAAGAAGGTGACAGGACGCTCCTTGGCGCCGACGATCACTTTCGGCGACCGCCTGGCGGCCAAGGGGATTGAGATCTGGGCCCGGTTCGTCCTGGTTCCGGACCTTACGGATGACCCCGAGAACGTCCACAACGTGGCCCGCATTATCGAGCGCTGGGGCTCGGTCAGCCGTGTTGAGGTGCTGCCCTTTCACCAGATGGGCACCGACAAGTGGGACGCCCTGGGATTGACGTACCAACTGCGTGACACCAGACCTCCGGAGCCCGAACTCGTGGAGTCCACGCGCGCGATTTTCCGTTCCTACGGTTTCGAGGTTCACTGAGGCTCTTTGGAGCCCCGCTGGTTCAGTCCACCAGTGCAGCTGCGATGCTGGGAGCGGCCTGCTCGACCTGCCATGGCCTGGCGCCCATGGCAGTCAGGCGATCACCGATCTCCTGAGTGCTGACGCTGCTGGTGCGCCCGGCCTCGATCTCCTCACCGAGGTCCCAGGCCAGGCGGCGCTGGCTGCAGGGCGCCAGGAGAAGCTCCTGGGGGACGCGGATGTCCTCGGAACGGAGCCTGACGGCGCTGCGTACTCGGATGAGCCGATCGGCTGCTTCTGCGTGGTGGCGCTGCCAGGTGCGCGGGTGGGGGAGCTCGTCGGGACCCATGGGGGCCCGAGTGGGGGGAAGCTCGTCGTCGGGCAGCTCCAGGGCGCGTTCGATGGCTCGCCACCAGCGCTCTTGGTTCTGGCGCGCCTGGCGGGAGGAGAACTCCTTGAGAGCTGTCATCTTACGCCGTGACCGGGGGCGGGCGACGGCGGCGGCGATAAGGGCCTGGTGGGACAGGACCTTGGAGGGCGTCCGGTCGAGCTCGGCGGCCAGCTCCTCCCGTGATGTCCACAGCTCGCGCAGGATGGCGAGTGAGCGGGGGGAGCGCACGGCGCTTCCGGCTCGCGGAGTCTTGCGCCACGGGTCTAGTTTGGCGGGCTTGGCCGGCCTGGTTCGCACGTACTCGAACTCCTGCGCGGCCCACTGATCCTTCCCGGCCGCCTCGAGCTCGGCGGCCAGGGCGCGTTTGAGATCAATGAGCAGCTCGACGTCGAGGGCCGCGTAGATGAGCCAGGAGGCGGGCAGAGGCCGGGTGGACCAGTCGGCTGCCGCATGGTCCTTGGCCAGACGTAGCCCCAGGGTCTCCTCGATCACGGCGCCGAGGCCGACGTGCTGGCGCCCCAGGAGGCGGGCGGCCAGCTCGGTGTCGAACAGGGAGACCGCTGTCAGACCGAGGGCCGCCAGGCAGGGGATGTCCTGATCGGCGGCGTGAAGGATCCACTCGGGGCCGTCGAGAGCGGCGGCCAGCTCGGTCAGCGGGCCGCAGGTGACCGGGTCGATGAGGAAGGTTCCGGCGCCGTCGCGCCGGAGCTGGACGAGGTAGGCGTCCTGTCCGTAACGGAAGCCCGAGGCCCGTTCGGCGTCGACGGCCACGGGGCCCTGTCCGCCGGCAAGACGATGGGCGACTTTCCTCAGGTTCTCGGGAGTGTCGGTGATCTCCGGCAGCCCGTCTTTGGGACGCGGGTAGTCGACGATGTCGTGGGGTTCGATGGGATGATCCGTCGTCCCGGGGGGTACGGCTGGGCGGGGCACGGCCGAGGAAGCAGATGGGCGGGGCACGGCCGAGGAGCCAGCTGGGCGGGAGGCGCCGGTTATGCGGGTCGTCACCTGGCGACTCCGGCGAGGGTGAGGGGGTGGACTGCGGCCGGTTCATGGCCGGAGGCGACCAGCAGCAGCTCGTGCCAGGCGGTGAGGTGGGGGCCGAGCTGGGGGGTCGTGGGGGACCAGGACGCCCGGATCTCGGCGTGGGCGCAGGAGTCGGTGAGGGTCAGCCCACCGAAGGTCTCGGACAGGACCCTGGTGACGGTTCCGACCAGTGCGTGGTAGCCGGCGCGGGAGTCCTCCAGGCCGTCGGTGAGCCAGCTCCAGGCGGCGGACTCGAAGACGGGGTCCATGCCGATCTCGTCGTCGATGCGGGCGCGCGCCTGCACCACGATGCGGAAGTCCCCGTCCCAGGCCTCCTGGCCGTCGGGGTCGTGGAGGACGACGAAGCGTCCGGTGGCCACGGGGGTGGCGCCGACTGTCTCCACGGTCTCGGCGCTCAGGGCGGCGGAGTAGGGGGCCAGCTTCTTGGGGGCGGGCACCTCCTCCATGAGGAGCCCTCGGGGGCGGGGCGCGTCGCGAAGGGACAGGAGCGCTTCCTCGAATCGTTCGGGGATGCCACCTGCCTCGTTCTGACGCGGCCTACCGTTGACAGTCACGGATGCCACGCTAGTGCGCTACCGCAGTGGGCACATGAAGCCACGCCGCTGGGAGGGTTGCATTGTGTCAACGAGGTGCCTGCCTTTCTGAACGGATGTGCATCGGCCGCTTCCGGTTCGCCGGCATCTGGTCGGCCGGGGAAGCCTCCTGGTGGGACTGGTCAGCGTCGGGCGATGAGCGTCTGTCCGGGGGGCAGGCAGGACGGGTCGGAGCCGACGGGGTCCCAGGACAGGAGCACCTCGCTCAGCTCGGGGGCGGGCCGTGGCCTCCCGGAGAGGTTGGTGACCACGACGATGTCCTCGTAGGTCACGGTGACAACGTCGTCGGCCTCGTCGATCTGCGGCCACACGGTGCGCTGGGACCAGGCCAGCTCGCGGCGCAGGGCGGTCAGTGCCCGGTACCAGGCCAGCATGCGGGCGTGCTCGGTCTGCTCAAGCTCGGACCAGTCCAGGCGCGAGGCCTCGACGGTCGCGGTGTCCTGGGGGTCGGGGATCTCGTCGGCGTCCCAGCCGAAGCCGGCGAACTCCCGGGCGCGCCCCTGGCTGACGCTGCGGGCCAGGTCCTCCTCCTCATGGTCGGTGAAGAACTGGAAGGGGGTGCGGGTTCCCCACTCCTCGCCCATGAAGAGCATGGGTGTGTAGGGCGACAGGAGCACCAGGGCGGCAGTGGCGGCCAGGGCGGCGTCGTCGAGACCGGCTGAGGGACGGTCCCCGACAGCTCGGTTGCCGATCTGGTCGTGGTTGGAGCCGAAGACGACGAAGCGCCTGGGGTCGGTGTCCTCGGGGACGGGGGCGCCCCAGACCCGGTCCCGGAAGGTGGACCAGGTGCCGTTGTGGAGGAAGGCGCTGCTGTAGGCCTTGAGCCACGCCCCGGGCTCGGCGAAGTCGGCGTAGTAGGCCTGCGCCTCGCCGGTGATCCGTGCGTGCAGGGCATGGTGGACGTCGTCGGCCCACTGGGCGGTCATGCCCAGGCTGGGTGTCGCGGCGGGGGGCTCCTGGTTGGTGGGGGTGATGACTCCGACATCGTTGAGGTCGGCCTCGGCCACCAGGCTCAGGGGCCGGTCCAGCTCGTCGGACAGCGCGGCCACGGCGTTGGAGAGCTCGGCCAGGACGTGCACCTGCGGCGGGTCGGCGGCTGCGGCGTCGTCCTTGATCTCGTGGATGGCGTCCAGGCGCAGGGCGTCGATGTGGAAGTCTCGCAGCCAGCGCAGGGCCGAGTCGATGACGAAGGCACGCACCTGGTGGCTGCCGTCGTGGTCGTAGTTGACGGCCTCACCCCAGGGTGTGTGATGGGCGGGTGTGAAGTAGGGGCCGAAGACGCTGAGGTAGTTGCCCGACGGGCCCAGGTGGTTGTAGACGACGTCGAGGCACACGCCGATACCGGCTCGGTGGGCGGCGTCAACGAAGCGCATAAGGGCCTCGGGGCCCCCGTAGGCCTCGTGGACGGCCCAGAGGCCCACCCCGTCGTAGCCCCATCCGGCTCGGCCGGGGAAGGCGGCCAGGGGCATGAGCTCGACGATGTCGACGCCCAGCTTGGCCAGGTGATCGAGCCGGGAGATGGCGCTGTCCAGGGTGCCCTCGGGGGTGAACGTGCCCACGTGGAGCTCGTAGATGACCGAGCCGAGCAGGTCCTTGCCCATCCAGTCCTGATCGGTCCACTGCCAGGTGGTCGGGTCCACGGTTCGTGAGGGGCCGTGGACGCCGTGGGGCTGGAGGGCGCTGCGGGGGTCGGGGCGGTCGGGGGAACCGTCGACCCGGAAAGCGTAGTCGGTGCCCGGCTCCAGGTCGAAGGGGGCGGTCCACCAGCCGTCGGGGGCCGGGACCATGTCAACCAGTCGGTCATCCAGCGCCTCATCGCCGGGCAGGTGCAGCTCGACCCGCCTCGCCGTGGGGGCCCACACGGGAACGCGGGGGCCCATGGGCAGGGCCGGGGATTGCCAGGTCCGGGGTGCCGGGCTCATCGGGCGGCCTCCTGCTCCTGGGCGGCGTGGTCTGAGTCGGTCTGGGAGTCGGGGGATCCGACCCTGGCCAGGACGACGACGGCATCGTCCCCGACCACCTCGGCCAGAGGCCGGCTGCCTCCCTCCACGGTGCCGGTGCGCAGGACGTGCTCCCAGGTCCCCTCCGGCAGGACGATGCTCTCCTCACGCCATCCCCCCAGCTGCTCGAGCCGCCGGGACAGGCGCCTGACGATGACGACGACGTCGGGGATTTCGTCGAGCAGGCGGGCGTAGGCGAAGGCGAAGGAGGTGGTCACCGGGATCGTGCGGTAGCCCGAGCGGGGACCGACGAAGGTGTGGGGGCGAGCGGCGCGCAGGCGCGCCAGGCGGGAGGTGAGGAAGAGCTTGTCCTCATCCAGGCTGCGTGGTGCGGCTCCGGAGTCGAGGCGCTCCAGGGCGCTGATGAGACCCGAGGGCCCGGCGTAGTCGACCGTGCGGCGGTTGTCGGGGTCCACCAGTGAGGTGCGGGTGATCTCGCTGCCCTGATAGATGTCGCTCACGCCCATCCAGGTCAGGGCCAGCGCCTTGCCGGCAAGGATCGCGGTGCGCACGGACCTGGCCGTCAGGGCCGCGAAGGCCTCGAGCTCGCCGCGGACCTCCTCGCTGGTGAGCAGATGGGTGGCGTAGTCGGTCAGGGCCTGCTCCCGAGCCAGGTCCGGGGCGGTCCAGGTGGTCCAGATCTTCTGCTCCCGGGAGGCTTTGATGAGGTAGGCGCTCAGGCGCTCGGGGGTCATGGGGTCGTCGCTGTCTGGCGCCCAGGTCCCCCACAGGGTCTGCCACAGCAGGTTCTCACTGCGCCCGTCGAGGTCCAGGGGGCGGACCTGCGCGGTCATGGCGCGCAGACGGTGGATGAGGTCGCTCCACTCCTCGGCATAGGAGGCCAGCACGTCCAGGCGGGCGCGCACGTCCTCACCGCGCTTGGTGTCGTGGGTGGTGGAGGTGACCATCGTGTCGGGCCAGGTGTTCTGGACCCGGTCGGCCCAGGCGTGCGCCTCGTCGGCACTCAGCGCGAAGCCGGCCGGGTTGCCGCCGACCTCGGTGAGGCTGGTCAGGTGGGTCCAGCGGTAGAAGGCAGTGTCCTCCACGCCCTTGGCGGTGACGGCCCCGCACACCTGCTGGAAGCGGATGATGGCCTCGGTGCGCTCGGGGGACTCAGACAGGCCCTCGGAGCCGACCGGCTCACCCAGGAGGATGGCGACCACGAGGTCGAGGGTCTCTCCCTGGTCCGGCTCGAGGCGCTGGCGGGCCCGCTCGGCGTCGGCCTGCAGGACGGCGGCCGTATCCGGGCCCGGGGGCGTCCCGGGAACGACATAGACCCGGTACTGGTCCGCGGCCACGAGCAGCTCGACGACGCAGGCCCGCAGGTCGCGCAGGGTGTGGTCACGCAGGCGTACGTCCTGCGAGGTCAGGGAGTCCAGGATGCGGGCCAGGCGGTCGACCTCCGCGGCCAGTGAGCCGGCGATGACCTCACGCTTGGCCTCCTCGACTATGCGGTCATAGTCCACCGGTGCGTCCCCGGTGATCTCCTGCATGAGTGCGCCCAGGCGGGCCGCGCCGGCGGGGTCCACCTGGAGCTGGTCGATCCGCCAGGCGGCGTCGTAGCCGGTGGTTCCGGCCACTGGCCAGGAGGTGGGCAGGGACTCGTCGGGCGCCAGAATCTTCTCCGCGGCGATCCACGCACCGTCGGTGGCCTCGGCCAGCTGGGTGAGGTAGCCGCCGGGGTCGGCCAGGCCGTCGGGGTGGTCGACCCGCAGGGCGTTGATGACTCCGTCTCTCATGAGCTCGAGGATGAGGGCGTGGCTTCCGGCGAAGACGTCGGGCTCCTCGACGCGGATCGCGGCCAGGGTGCCGACGTCGAAGAACCGTCGGTAGTTGATCTCCTCGTCGCCGACCTTCCAGTAGGCCAGGCGGTAGTGCTGACGCTCAACGAGGACGTGCATCGGTAGCGCCTCGGTGCCCTGGGCGACGGGAAAGGCGTGGTCGTAGTAGCGCAGCACCCACTGCTCGCCCTGATCCTCCTGCCCTGGAACCACCATCTGCTTCAGGGTGAGCTCATCATCGGCCAGGACGGCGCCGATGCGCTTGCCCAGGATCGGCATGAGGATGGGCTCGTCCAGGGAGAGGTCGAACCAGGCGGCGTAGGGGGAGTCCGGTCCCTCACGCAGCACCGACCACAGGGGCAGGTTGTGCCACCCGGGGGTGGGCACGGCCATGTGGTTGGGAACGATGTCCACCACGACGCCCATCCCATGGGCGTCGGCCTCAGCGGCCAGGGCCTCGAGCTGCTCCCTTCCACCCATGACGGCCGAGACCCGGCGGTGATCGACGACGTCGTAGCCGTGGGTGGAGCCCGGTGCGGCGGTGAGGATCGGGGAGAGGTAGAGGTCGGTGACTCCCAGATCGGCCAGGTAGGGGACCAGGGCCTTGGCGTCTGCGAAGGTCAGGTCCTCACCGAGCTGGAGGCGGTAGGTGGTCACCGGCGTGCGGTGCTCCGCAGCCGGCACGTGTCCCGACCACGGCGCGTAGGCGGGTGTCTCCGCAGAACCCGCTGAACCGGCCTGATCCACTGCTGTGTCCACTGCGTCGGTCATGTCACTTCCTGAAGCTCGTCTGGTCTGCGTCGGGTGGTGCTGCTTGATGGGTGATGTGTGTTCGGCGGGCGCCGGAGGGCCGAGGAGAGTCCCTACCTCGGGTGGCGCTCCGTGGTGGCGTCGGACTCGGGGGCGTCGATGAGGAAGAGCATGGAGCGGGCCTCGACCACGACGGTGTCGTCAGCGGCGAGAATCGGGTCGGAGTCCCCGTCCACTGCGGGAGCCGTGTCCAGCGCGACCTTCCAGGTGGGGGCGTAGCCCTCGCCGGGCAGAGTGAAGGTGATGTCCTCGTCGGAGGCGTTGATGAGCACGAGGAAGGAGTCGTCCACGATCCTCTGGCCCCGCTCATCGGGCTCGGCGATCGCCTCCCCGTTGAGGAAGACCATCATGGCCCGGGCGTACCAGGTGGTCCAGTCCTGGTCGGTCATGGACTCGCCGGCTGGAGTGAGCCACTCGATCTCGCCGAGCTCGCTCTCCCCGCCGTGGCCGGCGTCCCCGGTGAAGAAGCGCCGACGCCGCAGCACCGGGTGGTCTCGACGCAGCCACATCATGGTGCGGGTGAACTCCAGCAGGTCGTTGTCCTGCTCACTGAGGTCCCAGTTGACCCAGGAGATCTCGTTGTCCTGGCAGTAGGCGTTGTTGTTGCCCCCCTGGGTCCGTCCCATCTCGTCGCCGTGGCAGATCATGGGCACGCCCTGGCTGAACAGGACAGTGGCCAGGAAGTTGCGGGTCTGGCGCTGACGCAGCTCGGTGATCGTCGGATCGTCGGTGGGGCCCTCGGCGCCGCAGTTCCAGGACCGGTTGTTGTTGTCGCCGTCGGCGTTGCCCTCGAGATTGGCCTCGTTGTGCTTCTCGTTGTAGGAGACCAGGTCACGCAGCGTGAAGCCGTCATGGGCGGTGACGAAGTTGATGCTGGCCACCGGGGTGCGTCCGGCGTGCTGGTAGAGGTCGGAGGAGCCGGTGATACGGGAGGCGAACTCGCCCAGGGTGGAGGGCTCCCCGCGCCAGAAGTCGCGCACGGTGTCGCGGTACTTGCCGTTCCACTCGCTCCACAAAGCTGGGAAGCCGCCCACGTTGTAGCCGCCGTCGCCCACGTCCCAGGGCTCGGCGATGAGCTTGACCTGGGAGAGCACCGGGTCCTGGTGGATGATGTCGAAGAAGGCGCTGAGCTTGTCGACCTCGTGGAACTGACGGGCCAGCGTGGAGGCCAGGTCGAAGCGGAACCCGTCGACATGCATCTCGGTGACCCAGTAGCGCAGCGAGTCCATGATGAGCTGGAGGACCGCCGGCGAGCGCATGAGCAGCGAGTTGCCGGTGCCGGTGGTGTCGAAGTAGTGGCTGGCCGAGCCGTCGACGAGGCGGTAGTAGGAGCTGTTGTCGATGCCGCGGAAGGACAGTGTGGGGCCCAGGTGGTTGCCCTCGGCCGTGTGGTTGTAGACCACGTCCAGGATGACCTCGATACCGGCCTCGTGGAAGGCCTTGACCATGGACTTGAACTCCTGGACCTGCTCGCCCTCGGTGCCGTATGCGGCGTAGGTGTTGTGCGGCGCGAAGAATCCGATCGTGTTGTAGCCCCAGTAGTTCGACAGGCCCTTCTCCTGCAGGTGGGTGTCGTTGACGAACTGGTGGACGGGCATGAGCTCGATGGCCGTGACGCCCAGCTTCTTGAGGTGGTCGATGACGGCAGGCTGAGCCAGACCGGCGTAGGTGCCACGTAGGTTCTCGGGAACCATCGGGTGCAGCTGGGTCATTCCCTTGACGTGGGCCTCATAGATGATCGTCTCGTGGTACTCGTGGTTCGGGGGACGGTCGTGGCCCCAGTCGAAGTAGGGGTTGATGACCACTGAGCGCATGGTGTGTCCCGCCGAGTCCTCCTCGTTGCGCACCTCCGGGTTGTCGAAGGAGTAGGAGTACAGCGTCTGGGACGGGGTCACCTCGCCGGAGATCGCCTTGGCGTAGGGGTCCAGCAGCAGCTTGGAGGGGTCGCAGCGGTGACCGGAGGCAGGGTCGTAGGGACCCGCCACCCGGTAGCCGTACTTCTGGCCCGGAGAGATCCCGGGCAAGTAGGCGTGCCAGACGTCGCCGTCGACCTCCTCGAGGGCCACTCGTTCCTCGTTCCCGTCGGCGTCGAACAGACACAGCTCGACGCCGCTGGCCGCCGAGGAGTAGAGGGCGAAGTTGGTTCCTGAGCCGTCGTAGGTCGCCCCGAGCGGATAGGGGTGGCCGGGCCAGATCTGGCGCTTCTGGCGCTGCGGAGAATCCTGAGGTTCCTGAGTGGCCCGGGGCGTCGGTGTCGTCGGCGTGGTCATAGGGACAACCCTGCCACGACTGAGGTGTGAAGGCAGGCGTGTGGGAGAAAGACATGTCACGTCGCTCCGCCGCGCGCCGATGAGAGCCCGCCCGCGTCCGTGCGCCTCCTCGCCCGTCTCCCCTCAGGGCCTTCCTATTTCGCTCACAGGTGTCTCCTTGGGCGTGAGACACCTCATGGAGATCCGATGACGGGATGGTTTTGCCTCCGGGGGATACCTCTGCTACCTTTCTTCCCGCACCCCACAAGGGTGTGACGCGGATGTGGCTCAGTTGGTAGAGCATCACCTTGCCAAGGTGAGGGTCGCGGGTTCGAGTCCCGTCATCCGCTCGGGCGATTGGCGCAGCGGGAGCGCGCTTCCCTGACACGGAAGAGGTCACTGGTTCGATCCCAGTATCGCCCACCGGAACTGAATGTTCGACCGAGCCCGGAGCGCCCGCTCCGGGCTTATTCCGTATCCCGGGCGACGGGCGTCGTCGTGGGGCTCCCCTGGTGGTGTGCGTCACCGGGAGGTCGAGTGCCCGTCGTCCCGTCGGGACGGGATCCGCCCGGATTCCGGCCGGATCCGCGACACCGCTCCGCAGTGGCCGGGGCCGACTGCGTATCTGGATCGCGACCTCGCCGCGACGGTCGGGAACGGGGTGTCCCAGCGTGCTCTACCATCTGGGGAGGAGTTGGTCCCTGCGGCAAGAAACGGATGGTTATGACGGAACGCTTCAGGCACCTGCTGCCCGTGGTCCTCGGCGGCGACATCGGCGCCTACGCTCTGGCGCGGCAGCTTCACGAGGTCACCGGCACGTCGGTGACGCTCGTGGCTTCGGATCCGATCGTGGCGATCTCCGAGTCGACCTACATTACCGTTGTCCACCAGGAGGCCGGGGCTCCACCGGAGCGGACGATTGCGCTCCTGCAGCGGTTGGTCCAGGGACGAGAGCCCCGCAGCGCCGTGCTCATGGCCAACACCGACGCCGCGGCCGCCATGATCTCCGCTCACCGCAGTGAGCTCGAGCCCACCTATGTTCTGCCATTCCCGGACATCGACGTACTCGATGCCGTTAGCGACAAGGCCTCCTTCTCCCGGCTGTGCGCTGAGGTGGGGGTGCTCACGCCCCGGGAGGTCGTCGTCGACCTGGCTGACCCCGACTGTGAGCTCCCGGCTTCGGCTTCCGAACTCGGCCTGGAGTTCCCACTCGTGGCCAAGGCCGCAATCGGCGCCGACTACGACCGCATCTCCTTCCCCGGCAAGCGCAAGATCTGGTTCATCGACGACGCCGCCGAGCTGGCAGGCATGTGGAGGAGCCTGAAGGAGGCCGGCTACCGCTCCACCTTCCTGGTTCAGGAGTGCATCCCCGGTGACGACACCGCCATGCGCTCGGTGACCGCCTACATGGACTCCACCGGCGAGCTGCGCCTCATCGGCTCGGCGCGCGTGCTCCTGCAGGATCATGCGCCCACCATGATCGGCAACCCGGTCGCCATGATCACCGAGGCCTTCCCGGACCTGTGGGACGCCACGCGCCGCCTGCTGAGCCACGCCGGCTACCGGGGGTTCGCCAACCTCGACATCAAGGTGGACCCCCGTGACGGGCGCGAGCTCTTCTTCGAAGTCAACCCCCGCATCGGCCGCAACTCCTTCTACCTGACCGCCGCCGGGGCCAACCCCATGGCCGTTATGCTCAAGGACCTGGTTCTGGATCAGCGCGACGAGCCCATCGAGGTCACCCGGCAGGTCCTCTACTCCCTGGTTCCCGACGGCGTCATCGCGCGCTACGTGTCTGACGAGGCGCTGCGCCGCAAGGCCAGGAACCTGGGGCGAGGCATCGATCCGCTGCGCGATCCGGCCGAGCGTTCGCTGCGTCGGCGCGTAACGATCGAGCTCCAGCGCCTCAATCACTACCGCAAGTTCGCCCGAAACTATCCGCAACGAGTCGACAGGTCCCGCTGAATGCCCGAGAACGAGAACATGCCCGACAGCACCACCCCCGACGCCACGCCCGACACTGCCGCGAAGACCCCCGAGCCCCCTCAGAACGCCGCCGGCACCACTCCTGAAACTGCCACCGGTGAGACTGCCACCGGCAAGCCCGGGAAGAGCCAGCGGGCTGAGAAGGCTGAGAAGACCGAAAACGAAAAGCCTGAGAAGGCCGAGAACACTGACAAGGCCGAGACTCCTCAGAAGACCGAGAAGGTCGAGAAGGCTGACAAGCCCCGGGCCTCCCGGTCCACGCACCCCGAGCCGGTGCACTCCACCTCGGACCGCTCCGAGACCCTACGCCGGGTCGACGGGCGCGAGATGCGCCTGGCCGTGGGCAATAGCCCCTTCCCGGTCGAGCAGACCGAGGCTTGGGAGCGCTTCGAGGAGGCCATGGGACGTCCTCTGTGGGGGCGCTACCTGTACGAGGACGAAGGCAAGCCAGTGGCCGCCATCGCCCTGTACCGCTACGAAATGGGCGGGCAGTCCTTCCTGTGGGCCAAGCACGGCCCGGTCTGGCTCAAGGAGCAGTCGCCCGAGCGTGAGGCCCACCTGCGCCGCCTGCTGCGCTCAGTGGTCAAGGAGCGAGACCGCTCCGTGCGCTTCATCCGCATGCACGCCCGCTACCGCGACACCGACCTGCGAGAGCTGCTGTCCACCATCACCTACGACCGCACCTACGTCATCGATCTGGTACCCAAGACGCCCGAGAAGATGGCGGCGGTCATGCCCAAGGACGGACGGCGGGCGGTCAAGCGCGCCGAGCGCGTGGCCCGGGAGGCCGGCTGCACCATCAGCGACGAGACCGGTCTGAGCCGCGAGGAGTTCGACAAGGTCTACGAGGTCCTGCGCGAGACCGCCGAGCGCGACGGCTTCAAGCCCCACGACGCCGAGGTCTACTGGACCATGCTGACGGCCCTGGGGGAGAAGAACGCCCGCCTGTTCGTCCTGCGCAAGGACGGTGTCCCCCATGCCTGGGACCTCATCCTCACCTCGGGCAAGGACTCCGTGGCCTACTACGGCGCCTCCTCCAATGAGTCGCGCACCTTCCGCGGGGCCGAGGCCCTGGACTGGTGGGCCGCCTGCACCCTGGCGCAGGAGGGCTACCGCGGTCTGGATCTCATGGGTGCAGGCTCCACCCGCGTCCCCTCGCTCTACACGGTGGGGCAGTACAAGAAGCGCTACGCCCAGCACGTCACCGAGGTCGACGGTGCCTGGGACGTCCCGGTCTCCCGGTTCATCTACTCCGGAATGTCCGCCGCCAAGCGCCTGCGTGACGCACTGCGCGCGCGGCGTGGCTCACGGGAGGACTGAGTCCGCGCGCCCACGACGTAGACTCGCGGCCGAACCGGGGTGCACCAGTACAGCGCCCCACGCCGATGCAGAGGAGACGAGCCCGTGTCAGACAAGCCCACGATCGACATCACCCTCGACGGCGCGCCGCGCACCATCGAGGCGGGCACCACGGGAACGCTCCTGCTGCAGGATGCCATCAAATCCGATGGCGTCATCGCGATGCGCGTCAACGGCGAGCCCTGGGACCTGGACCGCCGGCTTCCTGCGGGCGCCGTCGTCGAGCCCATCGCCCTGTCCAGCGAGGACGGCCTGAACATCCTGCGCCACAGCGCCACCCACGTCATGGCCCAGGCCGTCCAGGAGATGTTCCCGCAGGTCAATCTCGGCATCGGCCCGTTCATCACCGACGGCTTCTACTACGACTTCGGAGCCATCGACGCCGTCACCCCCGAGATGCTGCGCGAGATCGAGAAGCGCATGAAGCGGATCGTCAAGGAGGGGCAGCGCTTCGTGCGCCGTGACATCTCCGAGGCCGAGGGGCGCGAGGAGCTGGCGGACCAGCCCTACAAGCTCGAGCTCATCACCACCAAGGGCGCGGGCGCCGAGGGCGCCTCGGTCGAGGTCGGTGCCGGGGGGCTGACCATGTACGACAACGTCCGGCGCGACGGGAGCCTCGCCTGGACGGACCTGTGCCGTGGCCCCCACCTGCCCTCGACCCGTCTGATCGGGCAGGGCTTCGCACTGACCAAGTCCTCATCGGCCTACTGGAAGGGCGACCAGTCCGGCGACTCCCTCCAGCGCATCTACGGCACCGCCTGGGCCAGCAAGGATGACCTCAAGGCCTACCAGACCCGTCTGGCCGAGGCCGCCAAGCGCGACCACCGCAAGCTCGGCGCCGAGCTCGACCTGTACTCCTTCCCCGAGGAGATCGGCCCCGGCCTGGTGGTCTTCCACCCCAAGGGCGCCATGCTGCGCCACCAGATCGAGCAGTACGTCGTCGACCGCCACCTGGACTACGGCTTCGACTTCGTCCACACCCCCGAGATCTCCAAGGGCGGGCTCTTCCACACCTCGGGTCACCTGCCCTACTACGCCGACACCATGTTCCCGCCAATGCTCGCCGACGAGGAGCGCGACGGACAGGGCAACATCACCAAGGCGGGCCAGGAGTACTACCTCAAGGCCATGAACTGCCCGATGCACAACCTCATCTTCCGCTCCCGGGGCCGCTCCTACCGCGAGCTGCCGCTGCGCTTCTTCGAGATGGGGCACGACTACCGCTACGAGAAGTCCGGCGTCGTCCACGGGCTGACCCGCATGCGCGGCTTCACCCAGGACGACTCGCACACCTACTGCACCCCTGAGCAGGCCGGTGAGGAGATCCGCGCCCAGATCGACTTCTTCCTGTCCATCCTCAAGGCCTTCGGACTGACCGACTTCTACCTCGAGCTGTCCACCCGCGACGAGGACGGCGCCAAGAAGGACAAGTTCATCGGCTCCGACGCCGACTGGGCCGCCGCCACGCAGGCCCTTCAGGACGCCTGCGACGCCTCCGGGCTCGAAGTCGTCCCCGACCCCGGCGGCGCCGCCTTCTACGGCCCCAAGGTCTCGGTGCAGGTCAAGGACGCGATCGGCCGGACCTGGCAGATGTCCACCATCCAGTACGACTTCAACCAGCCCGAGCGCTTCGACCTGGAGTACACGGCCGCCGACGGCACCCACCAGCGCCCCATCATGATCCACTCCGCCAAGCTGGGCAGCGTGGAGCGCTTCATCGGGGTGCTCACCGAGCACTACGCGGGGGCCTTCCCCGCCTGGCTCTCCCCGGTGCAGGTCCGGCTCATCCCCGTGGCCGAGGCCTTCGACGCCTACGTCGACGACGTCGCCGCCCGGCTGCGCGCCCAAGGGGTGCGCGTCGAGGTGGACCACTCCGACGACCGCTTCGGCAAGAAGATCCGCAACGCCTCCAAGGACAAGATCCCCTTCACCCTCATCGCCGGTGGGGAGGACGCCGAGGCCGGTGCCGTCTCCTTCCGGTTCCGCGACGGCGAGCAGACCAACGGCGTGCCCGTCAAGGAGGCCGTGGAGCACATCGTCGGCGTCATCGACGCCCGTATCAACGACTCGGCGGGGGAGAAGCTGCACAGTGACAGGTGAGACGACTGACGATGCGACTGTCGGAAACAATGTTCAGGCCGAAGCGCCCTTCTACCACGAGGGCGCTCCGCAGGCCTTCCAGCGCCTGTGGACCCCGCACCGCATGGTCTACATCGGAGGCCAGAACAAGCCCTCGGACAACACCCCCGCCCAGTGCCCCTTCTGCACGGGACCGGAACGCGGCGACGAGGAGTCGCTCATCGTCCACCGGGGGCGGACCGGCTACGTCATCATGAACCTCTACCCCTACAACACCGGCCACCTGCTGGTGTGCCCCTACCGGCACATCTCCGACTGGACCGAGGCCACCGTGGCCGAAAGGGAGGAGATCGGCGAGCTGACCGCCACGGCCATGAGCGTCGTGCGCTCGGTGAGTCACCCCCACGGCTTCAACCTGGGCATGAACCAGGGCGAGGTGGCCGGCGCGGGGATCGCCGCGCACCTCCACCAGCACATCGTGCCGCGCTGGAAGGGAGACGCCAACTTCATGCCCATCATCGGGCGGAGCAAACCCGTGCCCCAGCTGCTCGGCGAGCAGCGGGACATGCTCGCCTCCGCCTGGGCCATCCATGTTCAGGAGCCTGGGGACTGATACCCCTGGCCCGCTTCGACGATCACCGTCATGCTGAGCGCATCAGTGCCCGTCCCAGCTCGTCTCAACGATCGTCTCCCTGACTCCGTCACCCGAGATCTAAGGACCCCATGCTCGGCAACCACGGCCGCGGTTTGACCAAGGCCCTGTTCACCCGCCCCGCGCTGGCGCTCGGCCGGCTCGGGGTGACTCCCAACATGCTCACCGTCACCGGGACGGTCCTGTCGGTGACGGCGGCGGTCACCCTGCTGCCCCGAGGACACTTCGTGGCCGGGCCGCTCGTCCTGCTCGTGGTACTGGCGGCGGACTCCTTCGACGGCATCCTGGCCCGCGCCACCGGTGAGAGCTCGGTCTTCGGCGCCTTCCTCGACTCCACCATGGACCGTCTGGCCGACGGCGCCGTCCTGGGCTCCCTGGCGGCCTGGGCCGCACTGACCATGCCGGCCGGCACGCTTCGCGCCGTTACGGTGGTCGCCGCTCTGGCGGCGATCGTACTGGGCGCCACCGTCCCCTACGTCCGGGCGCGGGCCGAGTCCATCGGAGCCACCGCCAAGGTGGGGATCGCCGAGCGCACCGACCGGCTCCTCGTGGCCCTCGGCGCCACCTTCATCGTGGGACTGGGAGCGCCGCAGTGGTTACTCGCCGTCGCACTCGTCTACGTGGCGATCGCCTCCTTCATCACCGTGGTTCAGCGCGTATGGACTGTCTACCAGCAGACACTACTGAGGGCGGGCGAGCCCACATGAGGATGCGCCTGCCCACGGTTTCCGACGCCTACCGCCTGGCCTGGCGCGGTACGCGCCGCCTGCCCGCGCCCTTGGGGTACGGTCTGGCGCACACGGTCGCAGACGCCCTGTGGGCCTGGCACCGCCTCCGGCGCACCACCACCGGTGTCGGACAGCTCGAGCGCAACCTGTCCCGCATCCTTCCCCCGGGAACGCCGCCGCGCTCGCTCCACCGGACGTCACGCGCGGGGATGCACTCATACATGCGCTACTTCTACGAGGCCTTCGCCCTGCCCGGAATGACCCAGGACCAGGTACTCGCCCGCGTACGTGCCGACGTCGACCCTCAGCTCTATGACGACGTGCGCGCCGGCAGCATCGTCATGGCGCTGCCGCACATGGGCAATTGGGACCTCGTCGGCGCCTGGGCCTGCCGCGAGCTCGCCACCGTCCTGACCGTCGCCGAGCGCCTCGAGCCCGACGATCTCTTCGACCAGTTCGTCGCCTTCCGGGAGGGACTGGGGATGCGGATCATCGGTCAGGCCCACGGGGAGAAGGTCTTCGACCGTCTCCTTGAGACTGCGGGCCAAGGCCACTACGTCATCGCCCTGCTGGCCGACCGGGACCTGTCATCAGCCGGAATCACCGCGCAGCTAGGCGGGGCTACCGCCCGAGTGGCGGCCGGGCCCGCGGCGATCGCACAGCGCCTGGACCTCCCCCTGTACGCCGTGTCGATCCACTACGAGCCCCTGTCGGGCGAGCGCCGTCGTCGGGCGGCCTCGCCATGGGGACTCGTCCTGACCGCCCGCCCTGTCCCGGCACCGCAGGGGCCGGAGGGACGCGAGCGGGTCGTGGCGCACACCCGCGCCTGGGTCGCCGAGCTGGGACCGTCGATCGCCGAGCACGCGGCGGACTGGCACATGCTTCAACCCGTCTTCGATGCGGACCTGGACCAGGACCGCCTTGCCCGCAGCCACGCCCGCGAGCAGCAGGAGCACCCATGAGGATCGGCATCGTCTGCCCCTATTCCCTCGACGCTCACGGAGGCGTCCAAGTCCATGTCATGGACCTGGCAGGTGAGCTCTTCCGGCGAGGGCACGAAGTCCAAGTCCTGGCGCCCGCCTCTCAGGACACCGACCTGCCGGACTGGGTGACCAGCGCCGGGGACTCCATAGCCATCCCCTACAACGGCTCGGTGGCGCGGCTCAACTTCGGTGCACTCGTCGCCAGGCGGGCCAGGCGCTGGCTGGAGGCCGGTGACTTCGACATCCTCCACATCCACGAGCCCATCACACCCAGTGTCGGAATGCTGACCCTCCAGGCCGCCGGCGGCCCGATCGTGGGCACCTTCCATGCAGCCATGGACCGCTCGCTCACCCGCGAGTTGCTGAGCCCGGCGACGGTGCCGCTCATGGAGAAACTCTCCGCCCGCATCGCCGTCTCGGAGGAGGCCCGACGCACCCTCATCCAGTACCACGGCGGCGACGCCGTCGTCATCCCCAATGGGGTCAATGTCTCCCCCTTCTCCAACGCGCCCAAGGACGACCCCCGGTTCCTGGGAACGGACGACGCCCCCACCATCTCCTTCCTGGGACGCCTCGACGAGCCCCGAAAGGGGCTGCGGGTCCTGGCCGACGCCATCCCCACGGTGCTGACGTCCGTTTCGGGCGCCCGCTTCCTCATCGCCGGCCGCGGGCAGGCCCAGGAGATCCGCGACGAGCTCGCCCGCTTCGGCGACTCAGTGGTCTTCTTGGGGGGAGTCAGTGATCAGGACAAGGCCGCCATGCTGGCCTCGGCCACCTGCTACGTGGCCCCGCAGACCGGCGGGGAGTCCTTCGGCATCGTCCTGGTGGAGGCCATGGCCGCGGGCACCCGGGTCATCGCCTCCGACCTCAAGGCCTTCTCAGACGTACTCGCCGAAGGCCGCTACGGGGCGCTGTTCCGCAACGAGGACGGGGAGGACCTGGCCCGGGTCATCATCGATACCCTGCAGGATGCCCCGGCCGCTCAGGCCCGTCAGGAGGCGGCCTCCCAGGTCGTCGGGCGATACGACTGGTCCACGGTCACCGACCAGGTCCTCGACGTCTACGACATGGCCCTGTCCACCGCCCACACCCGGGTGGCGCCGGCGCCCGGTTCACGTACGATGCTGGGCCGACTGCGCGACGCCCTGGACGACTAGCATCCGCGGCGGGCGCGGGATCGTGCGACGGACGAACGATGACGACCGGCGAAGACCATCTCAGGAGTGATGAAGGACCGACAATGACAGCCATGACAGAAGCGATCGGCCTGCCCGCAGGCACGACTGCGGCCCTCGCGGCGCAGTCCTCCACGACGCCTGCCGCAACGGTGCCGGTGTGGAGCGTCGTCGTGCTGCTCGTCGGACTGGCCGTAGTCATCGGATGGGCCCTGTACGTCAGGGCGGTGAGAGTGGACCGACTGCACCGTCAGGTCCTGGGCTCACGGGCGACTCTGGAGGCCCAGCTCGTCCACCGGGCCGAGGCCGCAGCGGACCTGGCCACCACCCGTGCCCTGGACCCGGCCTCCAGCCTGCTATTAGCACAGGCCGCCCGCGAGGCGCTGGACGCCGAGGGTCCCATCGTCGACGACGGCCTGGACCCCTCTCCGCGCCTCGACGCCGCGCCCGTCAACGGCGCTGCCAGCGGCGTCACGCCGACCACCCGCAGTCGGGCCCTCATCGAGTCCGACCTCAGCCGGGTCCTGCGCACGGTGGTCTGCGAGTCCGCCCGCCGAGATCTCATCGAGGACCCGTTGAGCGCGCCCGCGCTCGGCCGACTCGACCGGGCCTGCTCCCGCCTGGTCCTGGCACGCAGGTTCCACAATACCCATGTCAGCGAGGCCCAGGCATTACGGGGCAGACTGCTCGTCCGAGTGTGTCATCTGGCCGGGCGCGCCCCCATGCCCCAGACCTTCGACGCCGACGACGACACCACCCCCGAGGTGCAGCCGGCCCACGACGACCAGGCGCAATCGAGGTGAACTGATGAGTACGACTCCCAGCCCCTGGGCACCCCGCCCCGGATACCATCGCTCAAACGGACTGCCCCAGCCCTCCACGGCTCCCAGCGCGCTTCCCGGAACGGGACAGCGCTACCAGGTCCACCGGGAGAGCGCGCCCTTCGCTCCGGAGGGACAAGCCGGTCCGCAGGCTGTGCCGGCCTGGACCCGCCCAGGTCCGCACTCCGCGAGAAGAACGGGCGAGTTCATCGCACGTCTGGTTCTCGCACTATTCGGCGCCGTCCTCATGATCGGCGTCATCTGGATCGCCTCCCAGTCGGCCTCGGACTCCTCCGTGCTGTCCACGGCGATTCTCCTGGCGCTCGTCCCCCTGGGGCTCGTGCTCGTCGTCGTGTTCTGGATCGACCGCTGGGAGCCCGAGCCGCTTCCCACTCTTATCGTCGCCTTCCTATGGGGGGCCGGTGTGGCCACCGCCATCTCCATGCTGGTCAACACCACGGTGCTCTACGCCGCGGCCGAGTCGACGCTCAGCCTGGAGGGGGCCTTCCAGATCTCGGCCGTGGTCTCGGCGCCGCTCATCGAGGAGACCACCAAGGGGCTCGGCGTCCTCATCATCTTCCTCATCTGGAGACGTACCTTCAACGGGGCCGTCGACGGGCTCGTTTACGCCTCCGTCATCGCTGCAGGCTTCGCCTTCGCCGAGAACATCGGCTACTTCATCAGGTTCTGGGACTCCATCACCAGTATCTTCATCGTCAGGGGCCTGTTCTCGCCCTTCGCCCACGTGACCTTCACCGCCTGCACGGGGTTGGCCATCGGCATGTCCGCAAGGCGCCGTTCGCCGGCGGCCTGGGTCTGGATGACCCCGATCGGCCTGGTCTGCGCGATCACCCTCCACGCCATCTGGAACGGAGTCATCGCAGCCAGCGGAAACCCCTTCGCGATGTTCATCCTGGTGAGCCTTCCGATCTTCATCGTCTGCATGGGGATCGTGGCGTGGCTGCGCTGGGCCGAACGCATGACCATGCGCAACAGGCTCGACGACTACGCCCGCGCAGGCTGGTTCGCACCGGCCGAGGTCCAGATGCTCACCACAGGCGGAGGGCGGAAGGCGGGCAAACGCTGGGCCACCACCCGGGGGCCGCAGGCGGCATACGCGATGAGGGTCTTCCAGAAGAGCTCCGCAGAGCTCGCACAGCTGCGTCAGCAGGCCGTGGACGGCCACGCCCAAGGCGATTTCTCCATCAGGGAGACCGAGCTGCTCGACCGCATCACCTCGGCGCGCCGCACCTTCATCGGCGCCGAGTAGGAGCCGTGAAGGCGCCCGCAGACGGTCCGGGTCTCACAGCACGAGCGTCTCGGGCCGCCTGCGGACCGAGGAGTAGCATGCGCAGTGTCAGCATCTTTTCACGGAGCCGTCGGCCCCGCCCCGGCGCGGATGACGACGGCCCACGAACCGAGGACCACGATTGAGCACAGAGCAGACCACCCCCAGCACCGGCACCCTCACCGTCAAGCGCGGCATGGCGGACATGCTCAAAGGCGGCGTCATCATGGACGTCGTCACCCCCGAGCAGGCCCGGATCGCCCAGGACGCGGGAGCGGTCGCCGTCATGGCCCTCGAGCGCGTCCCCGCCGACATCCGCGCCCAGGGAGGCGTGGCCCGCATGAGCGACCCCGACCTCATCACGGGCATCATCGAGGCGGTCTCCATCCCGGTCATGGCCAAGGCCCGCATCGGCCACTTCGTGGAGGCCCAGGTGCTCGAGAGCCTTGGCGTGGACTACATCGACGAGTCCGAGGTCCTCACCCCCGCCGACTACGCCCACCACATCGACAAGCAGTCCTTCACCGTCCCCTTCGTCTGCGGGGCCACCAACCTGGGCGAGGCGCTGCGACGCATCACCGAGGGCGCGGCCATGATCCGCTCCAAGGGGGAGGCCGGCACCGGGGACGTCTCCAACGCCGTGACCCACATGCGCACGATCCGCGACGAAATCCGTCGCCTGACCTCATTGCCCCAGGACGAGCTCTACATGGCCGCCAAGGAACTGGCCGCCCCCTACGAGCTCGTCGCCGAGGTCGCCCGCACCGGGCACCTGCCCGTCGTCCTATTCACCGCCGGTGGCATCGCCACCCCGGCCGACGCCGCCATGATGATGCAGATGGGCGCCGAGGGCGTGTTCGTGGGCTCGGGCATCTTCAAGTCCGGAGATCCCGCCAAGCGCGCCGCCGCCATCGTGCGCGCCACCGCCCAGTTCGACGCCCCCGACGTCATCGCCGAGGTCTCGCGCGGCCTGGGGGAGGCCATGGTCGGGATCAACGTCGACGAGCTGCCTGAACCCCACCGTCTGGCGGAACGCGGCTGGTGACTGGCGCACCGGGCAGTATCGATCGCGCCACCGATCGCCGCACCGAGCGCACTGACGGAGCGGGCACTCCTGCGATCCCCGGACGGCTGACCTCCGACGGCCGTCACCCGGTACTGGTCCCCGAGGACTGGGACCAGTACCTCAACGCCTCCGAGTGGAGTCTGGGAGGCGACGGCCTGCCTTTCAGGACGGCCGCGCGGGTCCTGGTCGTCACCCGGAAGGCGGACATGCTGCTTCTGGTAGGTCACGACGCCGCCGACCCGGATCACACCTGGGTCTTCACTCCGGGAGGCGGGCTCCGACCCGGCGAGGACCCGCGCGCCGGAGCTGTGCGCGAACTGGCCGAGGAGTCCGGGATCGACGTCGCTCCCTCAGATCTCGAGGGTCCCGTCGCCCACCGGGAGGCGGTCTTCCGCTTCGCCACCGTCACCTGCCGACAGGACGAGATCTTCTTCCTCCTGCGCCTGCCCGCCAGGTGCCCCGTCGACAGGGAGAGCTGGACTGACCTGGAGCGCGACGTCGTCGACTCCATCGCGTGGTGGAGCCCCCATGATTTGCGGGTCGCCCAGGAGTCGGGCCGGGAGATCTACCCGGTGCGCCTGCCCGCGCTCGCGGAGGAGCTGGCCGCCGGCTGGAGCGGTGAGCCGATTGACTTCACCGATCCGATGGACGCCGACATCCTGACCGAGCTCACCGTCTCCCGCCCAAACGTTCCGTCCCAACCCGCCCAAGGCTGCAGATGACTAGCCCGAACCGCTCCCACCGCCTGGCCCACACGATGGACGCGCGCCATCCACGGGCACTCTTCCCCGCACCCGCGCCCGCCGACTCCCGCCCCACGATCGGTGTCCTGGCGCTCCAGGGCGACGTGCGCGAGCACTGTCTGGCCCTCGAGGCGGCGGGCGCGCGCCCCGTCGTCGTGCGCCGTGCCGCCGACCTGGGCAGCGCCCCCGGCGACCGGCTCGACGGCCTGGTGATCCCCGGTGGGGAGTCGACGACGATGAGCACTCTGCTGACCTCCTTCGCCATGCTTGAGCCCCTGCGCACGCTGATCGGTGCGGGTCTGCCCGCCTACGGATCGTGCGCCGGGATGATCATGCTGGCCGATCGGGTCGAGGGGGCGCAGGAGGGCCAGGCCTTCCTGGGCGGCATCGACATGACCGTGCGCCGCAATGCCTTCGGACGCCAGATCGACTCCTACGAAGAGGATCTCATCGCCCCGGCGCTGGGCGCGGGGCGGGACCAGCCCCTGCACGCCGTCTTCATCCGGGCCCCCTGGGTGGAGGAGGTGGGCCAAGGCGTCGAGATTCTCGCCACGACCCGCGCAGGACGAGCGGCTGGGGTCAGAGGTGTCGACGGCGGTAGGATCGTCGCGGTTCGTCAAGGTGCCCTGCTCGCCACGTCCTTCCACCCGGAGGTCGGAGGCGACCACCGGGTCCACGACGTCTTCGTCTCCATGGTGACGCGCCGGGTCTGAGTACCGCCTGGCTGCGCCCTCATCATCGACTCCCAAGGAGCACATATGTCGGGTCACTCCAAGTGGGCCACCACCAAGCACAAGAAGGCCGCCATCGACGCCAAGCGCGGCAAGCTCTTCGCGCGCCTCATCAAGAACATTGAGGTCGCCGCCCGCACCGGCGGCGGTGACCCGACCGGCAACCCCACCCTGTTCGACGCCATCCAGAAGGCCAAGAAGAACTCCGTGCCGGCGGACAACATCACCCGCGCCGTCAAGCGCGGCAGCGGTGAGGAGGCCGGCGGCGCCGACTGGCAGACCATCATGTACGAGGGCTACGGCCCCGGCGGCGTCGCCTTCCTCGTCGAGTGCCTCACGGACAACCGCAACCGGGCCGCCTCCGACGTGCGCGTGGCCTTCTCCCGCAATGGCGGCAACCTGGCCGATCCCGGATCGGTGGCCTACAACTTCACCCGCAAGGGCGTCGTCGAGGTGGCCAAGGCCGACGGCGTGGATGAGGACTCCATTCTCATGGCCGTCCTGGACGCCGGAGCCGAGGAGGTCGAGGACATGGGGGAGTCCTTCGAGATCTACTCCGAGCCCGGTGACATCGTTGCCGTGCGCACCGCTCTGACGGACGCCGGCATGGACTACGACTCCGCCGAAGTCCAGTTCGTCGCCGGCACCAAGGTCGAGGTCGACGTCGACGGCGCGCGCAAGGTCTTCCGCCTCATCGACGCGCTGGAGGACTCCGACGACGTCCAGAACGTCTACACCTCCGTGGACCTCAGCCCCGAGGTCGCCGCCGAATTCGCCACCGACGAGGACTGAGCCCCTGAGCACCACCGGCTCGCGGGCGCGATCGGCTCACGCCGTCGTCGCCCAGCAGCGGGTCCTGGGGATCGACCCCGGGCTCACCCGCTGCGGTCTGGGATGCGTCGACGTCGATCCCCGTCGCCGGGCCCGCCTGGTGGAGGTCGGCGTCGTGCGCACCCCGCCCTCGCAGAGCCCCGAGCTGCGGCTGCTGACCATCACCGAGGCCATCGAGGACTGGATCGCCCGCCTGGGTCCCTCCGTGGTCTCCATCGAACGGGTCTTCGCCCAGGACAATCTGCGCTCCGTCATTGGGGTCGCCCAGGTCATGGGCACCGCCATGGCCGCCGCGGCGCGCGCGGGACTGGAGGTCGCCCAGCACACCCCCAGCGAGGCCAAGGCCGCCGTCACCGGTTCGGGAACTGCGGACAAGGCCCAGGTCCAGGCCATGGTCACCCGCATCCTCGGTCTCGACGCGCCGCCCCGGCCGGCCGATGCCGCCGACGCTCTCGCCCAGGCGATCTGCCACGGCTGGCGCGGTGGCGGAACGGGGACGGACGACGCCACCGAGATGGTCTCCGCAGGGGGAGCGGTGCGCGTCTCCGCACGCACTCCCGCTCAGCGTCAGTGGGCCGCCGCCCAGGCCGCCGCCCGTCGGACCGGCGCCGTCGACCCGCGGCGGATGCGGCGCTGACGGCGTCGGCGACGAAGGGCTGCTAGGATGCGAACAGTTGTTCGAGTCGTATCCCCTTATGTCTGAGTCCGCCCGACTCCGGCCGACTCTCTGAGAACGTCCAGGAGAAGCTGCCCATGATCGCCTCGCTGCGCGGCACTGTCCTCAGTGTCGGTCTGACCGGTGCCGTCATCGAGACCGGCGGTGTCGGCATGAGCATCCAGGCCACGCCCACGACGCTGTCCGGCCTCAGGGTCGGTGAGGAGACCCTCATTCACACCGACATGGTCGTCCGCGAGGATTCGCTGACGCTGTTCGGGTTCGCCGACGCCGACGAGCGCGACAGCTTCCGTACGCTCATGAGTGCCAAAGGGGTGGGGGCCAAGCTGGCGCTGGCGATGTTGTCCGTCCACACCCCCAACTCGCTCAGACGCGCTATCGCCTCTCAGGACGTCGCGGCCCTCACCAGGGTTCCCGGGCTCGGGCCCAAGGGTGCCCAGCGCGTCATCCTGGACGTGGCGGACAGGCTCGGGCCCGTCACCGGAGACGACCACGACGCCCCGCCGCTCGGTCCGAGGGCCGCAGGCGACGAAGCCCTCGAGGCCTCCGCCGACGATACTGCGCCCAATGCCGACGTCGTAGCGGCCCTGGTCCAGCTGGGCTGGAATGAGGCCGGCGCCCGCCAGGCCGTTGCCACCGTCGAGGCGGACTACGCCGAGGTCGGCGAGAGCCCCGATACGGCCGTTCTGCTGCGGGCCTCCTTGAGATGGCTGGGAGGCGGGCACCGTGGCTGAGACGGACGAGGACCGCGGGGGGCGCCTGGTCGGCGGCGGTGCCGATGCCACCGAGCGGGCCGCCGAGGCGGCCCTGCGGCCCAAGCGCCTGGAGGACTTCACCGGCCAGGAGGTGGTGCGCGGTCAGCTCTCGGTGGTCCTGCGCTCCGCCCTGGCTCGCGGCGTGACGGCCGATCACGTTCTGCTCTCCGGACCCCCCGGGCTGGGAAAGACCACCCTGGCCATGATCATCGCTGCCGAGGTGGACGGTTCTCTGCGCCTGACCTCGGGACCCGCCATCCAGCACGCCGGTGACCTTGCCGCCATCCTGTCCTCCCTGGAGGAGGGGGACGTGCTGTTCATCGACGAGATCCACCGGCTGGCCCGCACTGCCGAGGAGATGCTCTACCTGGCGATGGAGGATTTCCGCGTCGACATCGTCGTGGGCAAAGGGCCGGGAGCCACCTCCATCCCCCTGTCCCTGCCGCCCTTCACCGTCGTGGGCGCCACCACCCGGGCGGGCCTCCTGCCCGCTCCGCTGAGGGACCGTTTCGGATTCACCGGGCACCTGGACTACTACGGGCCCGGCGAGCTCACCCGGATCCTCGCGCGCAGCGCGGGCCTGCTGGGGGTGAACCTGGATGCGGACGCCGCCAAGGAGCTGGCCTCGCGCTCGCGCGGCACGCCCCGTATCGCCAACCGGCTGCTGCGCCGGGTTCAGGACTGGGCGGAGGTTCACGGGCGGCCCGGCCACCTCGACCTGACGGCCGCCCGCGGCGCCCTGGATGTCTTCGAGGTCGACGCCCTGGGGCTGGACCGACTGGACCGCCAGGTGCTCGACGCCCTGTGCACCCGCTTCGGGGGCGGACCCGTGGGGCTGACGACGCTGGCGGTCAGCGTGGGGGAGGAGCCGGAGACCGTCGAGACCGTGGCCGAGCCCTATCTGGTGCGTGAGGGTCTGGTAGTGCGCACCCCGCGGGGAAGGGCGGCCACTGCGGCGGCCTATACCCACCTGGGCCTCGAGCCTCCTACAGATGGAGCATTGTTCTTCTGATTGGCCGCCGGGTACTGTCATCATTTCGTGACCGGTTGGTACCCAGTTGTGCCCGATCACTCGCCAGTGGTAGGTAACGCTCTTGCCTACGTGTCTTAGACTCGCCACCGCCGGCCTGTGTCAGTCGTGGGTCCGCATCAACCGAGACTGCCTAGTCGAAACGGAGAAGCCTCCATGCCGCAGCATTTCCTCTGGATCCTACTCATCGGGATGCTCCTGATGATGTGGTTCGTCAGTCGTAGGCAGCGCGCGATGCAGGAGGAGCAGCAGCGCCGCACTGAGAAGGGCCTGGTGCCCGGCAACTGGGTGCGCACCATCGGCGGCTTCTACGGCACGGTCGTGGAGGTCGACGGCGACGTGGTCACCCTGGCCACGCCCCTGGGCGACGAGACCCTGTGGAGCAAGCGGGCCATCGCCGCCATCGAGGAGCCCCCCTTCGGCTCGGCCAGTGCTCAGGTGGAACCTGAGGACGACGACGCCGAGCAGGACGACGGTGCTCGCGAGTCCGAGCAGGACGCGGCCGAGCCGCATCCCTGATATCTCGCTGGCCGGCGCAGGGCACCCGGATCGGCAAGTCGCGATCCGATGAGCCGATGGCGCCGGCTCCACCGCGCGTCATGGCCCTTTGCGGGTCCGGCTCAGCCGAGCGGCATCATCCTCCCGCGCTGAGTGCACCGGGTCCGGCCCGTACCACCGCGGTGCTCAGCAGCACACATACACCCCCATCTTCGCCTTCGGGCCGCGCGCCCGAACACACCCCACCCAGGAAGGGACCACGTGTCCAGCAAGCAGCGAATGCGGCCCGGGCGCCGCCTCCTGATGTTCGTCCTCGTCATCATCATCGGTTTCGGCGCACTGGTGGTGGGAACCATGAGACACAAGGCGTCGCTGACGCCCGGGCTTGCCCTCGACCTCGAGGGCGGTACCCAGATCATTCTGACGCCCACGACGTCGGACGGATCGGCGATCAGCGACAACGATGTCGAGCAGGCCATCGAGGTGATCCGTCAGCGCGTGGACGCCTCCGGCGTCTCCGAGGCCCAGATCTCTCGTCAGGGCGGGCAGAACATCGTGGTCTCGCTGCCCGGAAAGCCCAGCCAGGCAACCTTGGAGCTGGTGCGCACCTCCGCCGTCATGTACTTCCGGCCGGTCATCCGCATTCTGCCGGGCAGTGCCCAGCAGGCGGCGAAGAACATCGCCAGCCAGAACCCCTCCGCCGCTGCAACACCCGCCCCCGCGGATCAGCCCACCGCCCAGGCCCAGCCCGACCCGAACGCCGGCCAGGAAGCCACCCAGCCGGCCGAGGACTCCGCAGACACTGAGGGCGGCTCGAGCGATGGCGGGCAGGCGACCGGCCAGGAGGGGCAGGACGGCACTGCTGCCCAAGAGCCCGCTGCCACCTCGGAACCCACCGCCCAGAGCACGGAGCAGCCCAAGACTCCGGAGGAGATCGCCAAGCGGCTGGCAGATGTCAACCAGGACGGCGTCATCTCCTCCGACCCGCTGCCCGCCACCTCCCAGGACAACTCCTCCGACTCCTGGATCACCGAGCAGCTCCTCTACGACGGTTACATGACCGACTGCTCCGACCCGAAGAACCTCACGGGTCAGACGCAGGACCCCAAGGTCGCCGTCATCTCCTGCTCCAAGGACGCCGGATCGCAGCAGCACGGCGCCTACATCCTGGGTCCCGCCGACATCACCGGCACCGAGCTCAAGAGCGCCAACTCCGGTTTGGAGACCGACTCGCGGGGACAGACCACCAACAAGTGGATCGTTTCACTGGCCTTCAACCCCGACGGCACCAAGAAGTTCTCCGAGCTGTCCAAGCGGCTGCTGGCTTACCGCGACCAGGCGACCGCCGCCCAGGGGGCTCAAGGCGCTCAGAACCAGGACAGCCAGGCCAAGGCCCAGTTCGCCATCGTTCTTGACGGTCTGACCATCATGGCCTCCGGCTTCAACTCGGACGTCCACTCGCCGATCACCGACGGCCGCGTCCAGATCACAGGCGGTTTCAACCAGAACCAGGCCAACACGCTGGCCAACCAGCTCTCCTTCGGCTCGCTGCCGCTGAGCTTCACGGTCCAGTCCGAACAGCAGATCTCCGCCACTCTGGGTACCGAGCAGCTGCGCAACGGCCTGATCGCCGGACTGATCGGGTTCGGACTCATCATTCTCTACCTCGCCTGGCAGTACCGCGGCCTGGCGGTGGTGGCAGTGGCCTCGCTGGTGGTGGCCGCAGCGGGCACCTACCTGGTCATCGCGGCGCTGAGCGCCTCCATGGGCTACCGCCTGTCCCTGGCAGGCGTGGCCGGACTCATTATCTCCATCGGTATCACGGTCGACTCCTTCATCATCTACTTCGAGCGCGTCCGCGATGAGGTGCGTCAGGGACGGACCCTCAAGACGGCGATCGATGAGGGATGGAAGCACGCCAGACGCACGATCCTCGTTTCCGACGCCGTCAACCTCGTGGCCGCGGTCGTGCTCTACTTCCTTGCCGTCGGCGGAGTCCAGGGCTTCGCCTTCACCCTGGGAGTGACCACCTGCGTGGACCTGGCCATCATCATCTTCTTCACCCACCCGTTCATGGAGTGGATCGTCCGCTTCCGCTTCTTCGGCGAGGGGCACCGGCTCTCGGGACTCGATCCCGAGCACCTCGGGGCCACTTCCTCGTCCACCTACGGCAAGGGGCGCGAGGCCATCGCCGACCGCGTGGCGGGCTCCTTGGCGCGTCGCAAGGCCGAGGCCCGCAAGGCCGCCGAGAACCCGGAGAAGGCTGCGGACGACGCCGTCGATGAGGCGGCCGAGCAGGAGGAGGATGACGCGGTCGATGTCACGGCCGACAGCGGAAAGGATGGTGAGACGAAGTGAAGTCTCTCGCGACGCTCGGTAACGAGCTTTACTCGGCCAAGACGTCCATTCCCTTCGTCGGTAAACGCCGGATCTGGTACCTCATCGCCGTCGTCGTCATCGCGGGCTCGGCCGCACTCCTGGCCTTGGTGGGACTCACGCCGGGAATCGATTTCAAAGGCGGTTCGGAGATCACCGTGACGGGTCTGTCCTCGCCCTCGGAGCGCCCCGCCAATGAGGTGCTGTCCAAGGAGGACATGACGGCCGGATCCTCGGTGACAACCATGGGCTCGTCCTCGGTGCGGGTCCAGACCAGCCAGCTGAGCAAGGAACGCCTCGACTCGCTGGCGGGCGAACTCGCCACCGCCTATAAGACCGACGCCTCCAACGTGTCGGCCACGACCGTGGGGCCGACCTGGTCATCCGACGTCACCAAGAAGGCCGCCCGCGGCCTGGTCCTGTTCTTCATCTTCGTCGGTCTGCTCATTTGGGCATACTTCAGAACCTGGAAGATGGCCGTGGCGGCCCTGCTGGCCTTGTGCCACGACATCGTTGTCACAGTGGGCGTATACGCCCTGTCCGGTTTCGAGGTCACTCCGGCTACGATCATCGGTGTGCTGACGATCCTGGGGTACTCCCTCTACGACACGGTGGTGGTCTTCGACAAGATCCGTGAGAACACCGACGGCTTCGAGGCTCAGAGCCGATCCACCTATGCCGAGCTCGCGAACCTGGCGGTCAACCAGACCTTCATCCGCTCGATCAACACCTCTGTGGTCGGTGTGCTCCCGGTTGCCTCACTGCTGGTCGTCGGCGCCTTCATCCTGGGGGCAGGGACTCTGCGCGACATCGCCCTGACCCTGTTCATCGGCATGATCGCCGGTACCCTTTCCTCGATCTTCCTGGCCACCCCGCTGCTGGTGGATCTGCGCTCGCGCGAGAAGGCCATCAAGGATCAGGCCGACAAGGTCGCCGCGGCGCGTCAGCAGCGCCGCGAGGAGGCGGGCGACGATGTCGAGGAACTGGCTAAGATCGATGCGGCCCCTGCCGCCTCGCCCGTCACCCCCGGCCACCATCTCGGTGTGGCGGCTCAGCCCAAGAGGAAGAAGAAGCGCAGATGACGACCACCTCCGCGGCGCACTCCGAGACGGTGCCCGAGTCCCTGACCAGGCTGGTCGTGAGCCACTTGCGGGAGATCCCCGACTTCCCCGAGCCCGGGGTCCTCTTTCGGGACATCACCCCGTTGCTGGCGGACGGAGCGGCCTTCGCCGAGCTCGTCGACGGGCTCGCCGACCACTACCGCGGTCGGATCGACGCTGTAGCGGGGCTGGAGTCGCGCGGCTTCATCCTGGCGGCGCCCCTCGCGGTCAGGCTCGGCATCGGGATGATCACCGTGCGCAAGGGCGGCAAGCTCCCCGGCCCGGTCATCGGTGTCGACTACGCCCTCGAGTACGGTACGGCCCGCATGGAACTGCGCCCCGAGACCGTCACCCGGGGATCACGCGTCCTGGTGATCGACGACGTCCTTGCCACCGGGGGGACGGCCGCGGCCTCCATCTCCCTCATCGAGCAGGCCGGCGCCACGGTGGAGGCCATCTGCATGCTCCTGGAGCTGGCCGACCTTGGTGGCCGGCGTCAGCTTCAGGAGCGCGAGGTCGACTCGATCGTCGTCTTCTGAAATAGCGACATCGCACGAATGTCGGTGACCGTGGCGGGCCTCGGGGCACGGGCCGCTATATGATGCGTCAATGACGGAGACGAAGAGCAGCTCAGGCACGTCAGGTGACAGCGTTGTCCCCGGCTCGCGCGTGCGCAGCCGTCTGGCCTGGTTCGGTTCCCGTGGACACTCCACGCCGGCGGCCATCGAGCCACTGCTGCGCGCCGTGCGCGCCAATCATCCCAAGGCGGACACGAGCCTCATCGTGCGTGCCTACGAAGTCGCCGAGAAGGCCCACGCCGGCCAACGACGCAAGTCCGGGGAACCCTACATCACCCACCCGGTGGCGGTGGCGACGATCCTGGCCGAGCTCGGCATGACGGCCCAGACTCTGGCCGCCGCCGTCCTGCACGACACGGTGGAGGACACCGACTACACCCTTGACCGCCTGCGGGCAGACTTCGGTGACGAGATCACCCTGCTCGTCGACGGCGTCACCAAGCTCGACAAGCTCCAGTACGGTGAGGCCGCCCAGGCCGAGACCGTGCGCAAGATGATCATCGCGATGTCCAAGGACATCCGGGTCCTGGTCATCAAGCTCGGCGACCGCCTCCATAACGCCCGCACCTGGAAGTACGTCTCCGCTCAGAACGCCGCCCGCAAGGCCAAGGAGACCCTGGAGATCTACGCGCCCCTGGCTCACCGCCTGGGAATGAATACGATCAAGTGGGAGCTGGAGGACCGCTCCTTCAAGGCCCTCTATCCGGGCGTGTACGAGGAGATCGAGCATATGGTCGCCGAGCGTGCCCCGGCGCGTGAGGAGTACCTGCGCCAGGTGCGCCTCCAGATCGAGGAAGACCTGCGGGTCAACAAGATCAAAGGGGCCGTCACCGGTAGACCCAAGCACTACTACTCGATCTACCAGAAGATGATCGTACGGGGTAAGGACTTCGACGACATCTACGACCTGGTGGCGGTGCGGGTCATCGTCGACACCGTCCAGGACTGCTACGCGGTGCTCGGCTCCCTGCACTCGCGCTGGACACCCATGAGCGGGCGCTTCAAGGACTACATCGCCGTCCCCAAGTTCAACCTCTACCAATCACTGCACACCACGGTCGTGGGGCCGGGCGGTAAACCGGTGGAGATCCAGATCCGCACTCACGAGATGCACCGAATGGCCGAGTACGGCGTGGCCGCGCACTGGCGCTACAAGGAGGACCCCAATGCCTCGGGTCCCAGCGCCCTGGGCGGCAGGCCCGGCGACTCCGACCAGGGAGACATGGGCTGGCTGCGACAGCTGGTCGACTGGCAGAAGGAGACCCAGGACCCCTCCGAGTTCCTCGACGCCCTGCGCTACGAGATGGCCGGGGACCAGGTCTACGTCTTCACCCCCAAGGGCGATGTCCTGGCCCTGCCCGCGGGGGTGACCCCGGTGGACTTCGCCTACGCCGTCCACACCGAGGTCGGTCACCGCACGGTGGGCGCGCGGGTCAACGGCCGCCTGGTGCCCCTGGACACGCGCCTGGAGAACGGCGACACGGTCGAGGTCTTCACCTCCAAGGCCATCAACGCCGGTCCCTCGCGCGACTGGCTCACTTTCGTCGGTTCCACGCGCGCCCGCAACAAGATCCGCTCCTGGTTCTCCAAGGAGCGCCGTGAGGAAGCCATCGAGGAGGGCAAGGGCGCCATCGCCCGTACCCTGCGCAAGCAGAACCTGCCGATTCAGCGCCTCATGAGCCACGAGACCCTCATGAACGTGGCCAAGACCCTCGACAAGGTCGACATCGACGGCCTCTACGCGGCCGTGGGAGAGGGGCACGTCTCCGCCCAGCACGTCGTGGACACCCTCGTGGCCACCATGGGCGGGGAGGACGGCGCCGAGGAGACCCTCGCAGAGGGGGTCCTCCCCACCCGGGCGACGGCGCACCGGCGTCCGCGCACGGCCGACGCCGGAGTCGTCGTCGCCGGCATGGAGGAGGGCGACATCTACGTCAAACTGGCGCGATGCTGCACCCCCATGCCGGGCGACCCCATCGTCGGATTCATTACCAGGGGCTCGGGCGTCTCGGTGCACCGGGCGGACTGCCAGAACGTCGACCAGCTCCAGCGCGAGCCCGAGCGGCTCATCACCGTCTCCTGGGCGGACCACGCCCAGTCCGCCTACCTGGTGCAGGTGGAGGTGGAGGCCCTCGACCGCGGAGGGCTGCTCGCCGATGTCACCCGGGCACTGGCGGACAGCCACGTCAACCTCATCAGCGCGAACATCGCGACCAGCCGCGACCGGGTCGTCACCGGGCGGTTCGTCGTCGAGTTGGCGGAGGTCGGCCACCTGGACCACACGCTGGCGGCCCTGCGGCGCATCGACGGCGTCTTCGAGGCGCGTAGGAGCCTGTCCGCAGCCCGGCGCTCCAGTTGACACCCGGGTTCAGGCGCCTGTCCCGAGCACCGGCGGGGTGGCCGCTGAGTATGACGCGCCGGACATGACCGCCTCGATGATGTGCTGCGCCCGTGGACGCCCCCGGCTGGCCGCCCCTTGGCAGTGGTTGAGTGTTAGCAGCAGTCGAACTCGGCTGACCCCGTGATCGCGGGCGGTCATGATGGCCTGGACGGCGGCCACCGGCGGCCCCAGGCGGGCGACGTCGACGGCTGCTCGCGCGATGGTGGCGCAGGGGACGCCGTTGATCACGGTGGTGTCGGAGCGGGGCAGTCTGCCCCGCCTGGTCACCAGGTATGACATCCGGCTTCGGCGACCCCCGGGCAGACACACCTCCAAGGTGTCGGGGGGCGGTCCGCCGACATGCACCCACAGGGCGGTGCTCGCCAGGAGCACGCCCTTGCAGGGCAGAGCGGCGGTAATGGCCCGCAGGCGCCCCTCCTTGGAGCGAAGAAGATCGATCGGTTGCGGTCTTCCCAGAACGCAGACCAGCAGCCGGGAGTCCAGTCCCGCGCACCGCAGCACCTCCATGTCCTGGGGCGGAAGCGCGCCCAGGACGGGGGAGAGGGGACGGGCCGACAGATGGGCCACGGCGGCGTGACCCGGTACCGGAACGAAACGAGTCATATTCCATCGTGGACATCTCTTGGCCTCCGGCGCCACAGTGAACTGGCCGCCTGTGGATAACCTTGTCATGTGTGCGAGGAATTGCCGCCCCTCACGCGGCGAGAGGCATCAAGGTGGACGACACGCGCCAGGACACCTACCAGCGGAGCAGGCGCTGCTGAGGAAGGAGACACAGTGAAGGAATCTCAACAGCGTCATGACGGAGCCGGGAGGCGCGATATAGCAGCCGACACCGCGGTCGACGCCGTGTCCGACGACGCGGACATCGCCATGACGGTCGGTGAGGTTTCAATGCTCCTGGGCATCAGCGTCAGGGCGCTGCACCACTGGGACGAGACCGGTCTGGTGCATCCATCTCGACGCAGTGCCGCCGGCTACCGGCTCTACTGCGAGGCAGACATCATGCGCATCCAGCAGGTCCTCGTCTACCGGCAGACCGGCATGAACCTGGCCGAAATTAAGATGGTCCTTGACGAGCCGGAGACGGATGCCATGACGCACCTGCGCCATCAGCGTGAGCTGGTGCAAGAACAGATCTCCCACCTGCAGCAGATGCTCAGCTCGATCGACATGGTGATGGAGATCCATCAGTCTGGAGCGAGGATCTCTGTAGCTGAGATGGCGGAGATCTGGGGGACCGACTGGGATCCTGTCTATGTTGAGGAGGCTCAGGCCCGGTGGGGTGACACTGAGGACTGGGCAGAGTCCTACCGGCGTAAGGCCCGGATGACGCGCGCCGACTGGGAACGGGCGCACGAGGAGACGGTAGCCCTGGAAACCGCGCTGGCCGAGGCGATGCGCAGCGGCGTCGAGCCGGGCAGCCCCGAGGCCAATGCCCTGGCGCGGTGGCATCGCAAGGACTTCAACCGGTGGTTCGAGGTCTCCATCTCCAAGCAGGTGCTCATCGCCCGCGGCTACGTGGCGGACGAACGCTTCGCCCGGTACTACGACAAACGTGCGCCAGGGCTGGCGGCCTGGCTCAAGGACGTCATCGACGCCGGCGCCAGGTCTGAAGGAGTGGACCCCGCGACCGCCACCTGGGAGTAGCAGATCTCCCAACTAGGGACGCCAGGACGAGACACGAGGCGGGGCCGACACCAGTGGGTGGTTGGTGTCGGCCCCGTCTCAGGCGCTCTTTAGGTCTCAGAACTGAGCCGAACGTGCTCGGGTCACGCCTTGGCCGAGCGCAGCACCTGCTCGAGCCAAGCACGGCGGGCCGTCAACGCGGCCTCGGTCTCGGCGATCTTCTTGGCATCGCCTGCAGCCCGGGCAGCAGCCAAATCCTTCTCCAGGCCCGCGATCGCGTCCTGGAGCTGGCCGGCAAGGCCCTCGGCACGGGCCTTGGTCTCCGGGTCGGTACGGCGCCACTCGGCGTTCTCCGCCTCGCGAATGGCGTCTTCGACGGCGCGCATACGGCCCTCGATACGGCGCACGGCTCCGCGCGGGACCCGACCGGCCTCCTCCCAGGCGTCCTGAATGGGACGCAGCGCCTTCTTAGCGGCCTTGACATCCTTGATCGGCAGGAGCGCCTCGGCCTTGGCCACCAGCGCCTCCTTGACCTTGAGATTCTCGGCGAACTCGGCGTCGACGGCCTCGTCCTTGGCACGGCGGGCGTCGTAGAAGACCTGCTGCGCGGCCCGGAAGCGGGCCCACAGGGCGTCGTCCTCCTTGCGGGAAGCGCGTCCGGCCTTCTTCCACTCGGCCAGCAGATCACGGTACTTCGCGGAGGTGCCGGCCCAGTCGGTTGAGTTCTGCATCTCCTCGGCGCGCTTGATGAGCGCCTCCTTGGCCGCGCGCACCTGCGCCTGCTTGGCGTCCAGCTCGCTGAAGAACTGGCGGCGGTGACGGTCGAAGGTGGTGCGGGCGTGGGAGAAGCGCTTCCACAGCCCGTCCTCGGTGGGGCGGTCCAGGCGCGGACCGCGCCGCTGCGCCGACTTCCAGGACTCGAGCAGCTCACGCAGCTCGGTGCCGGAGTTCTTCCACTGCGTGCGGGCCGGATCCTGCTCGGCGATGGCCTCGGCCCGCTCGACGATCGCGGTGCGCTCCTTGAGCGCCTGCTCCTTGGCGGCGGCGCGCTCGGCGGCCACGGCTTCGCGGCGCTCGGCGGCCACGGCCTTGAGCGCCGCGAAGCGGGCCCGCAGCCCTTCCAGATCGCCGACGGCGGCGGGCTCGGTGAGGGACTCGGAGATGGACGACAGGGTCGTATCGATCTCACGGACGCTCAACTGGGGCAAACGGGTGGCGAACAGGTCGATGGTCGCCTTGAGGTCCAAGTAGCGGCGCACATAGAAGGCCATGGCCTCGGCGATCGGAGCGTCGGGGAACTGACCGACCTCGCGCTCGGTCCCGCCGTCCTGGACGTAGACCCGGCCCTCGCCGTCCACGCGCCCCCACTTGGCGGCATCCATAGCCTCCTGCGGGTCGACGGCAGGCTCTGCGGGCACTGCGGGAGCCACGGCCGGGGCGGGGACCTCGGCAGGAGTCGGTGTGGCGTCCCCCTGGGTGGCCTCTGCGGTCTCGGGCCTCTGAGTCTCCTCGGCAGGCTGCTCGGTCGGCGCGGGATCTTCGGAAGCCGAAGAGACCGACTCGTCAGAGACGGCCTGCGCGGACTCCTCGGTGGGCCGGTCCGAAGGCTCGCTGGGCTCGGACTCCTTCGGGGCGGCGA
>ERZ773075.112-NODE-112-length-69171-cov-42.6182_pt1 | contig 69171 bp, 58 predicted proteins | sample MGYA00580614_ERZ773075 | MGnify/ENA primary metagenome ERZ773075 (study PRJEB29015, sample SAMEA2738021) | human oral metagenome | biome: human oral; feature: human-associated habitat; material: dental | place: China | collected 2043 ...
ACATGAGCTCGGCGTAGGAGACGACGTAGCCCAGCGAGGAGTCCTTGAGGATCGTGACCAGCTGGGTGACCAGGGTCGGCAGCATGAGTCGCAGGGCCTGGGGAGCGAGGATCAGCCGCATGGTCTGGCCCCGGCTCAGCCCGAGGGCCCGAGCCGCCTCGGTCTGCCCCTGATCCAGCGCCAGCACCCCGGAGCGGAAGACCTCCGCCGTCGTCGCCGAGGTGCACATGACGATGGGGATGACGAGCATCCAGAAGGACGGCAGCGTCGGTCCGAAGCGGGGCACGGCCAGCAGGAAGAAGTAGATGAGCAGAAGCATGGGCACGGCCCGCATGGTGTCGATCCAGGCCCCCACGATCACACGCCCGAGACGGCCGGCCCCCAGCCTCGCCCAGCCCAGGAGGATGCCCAGGGGGAAGGACAGGGCGGCCGAGACGACGGTGACCAGCAGCGTCGCCCCCAGGGCGATGCCCAGGTACCTGACGATGGACTGCCCCAGGAAGTAGCGCCACTTCGGGTAGGCGAGCTGTCCCTGGCGGGCGAGCTGATAGAGCGCCGCGGCGACCAGCGCCGCCGCGAGGAGGGTGACGACGCCGGAGATGACGGCGATGCGCCGTCGTCCGCGGGGCCCGGGGGCGTCGAAGAGAAGATCGGCGTCCACCGTCCGACCGCGGTCGCGCCGCGCCGCAGGAGTCGTGGGAGCTGCGGGAGCGGAGCTCATGCGCGCGCCTCCCGTCCCCCTGCCGCGCGGCGCTCGAGCAGGGCTCCGAGTCTCGTGGCGCCGAGGGCGAGCGCGAGGTAGATCAGGCCCGAGAGCAGGAACGTGACGACGGCCTCGGCGTAGTGCAGGTTGAGCTGCTGAGTGACGCTGGTGAGCTCGCGCACCCCGATGGCCGCCGCCAGTGCCGAGCCGATGAGGCAGGAGATGAAGACGTTGACCAGCGGCTGGATGGTGCGGGCGAGCGCCTGGGGGAGCACGATCTCGCGGACGATGAGTCCGAAGGGCATCCCCAGGGCGCGGGCGGCCTCGACCTGGCCCTTGGCGACGGAGTTGATGCCCGAGCGCACCGCCTCGCACACGTACCCCGAGCCCGCGAGGAGGATCGCGCCCACCGCCGCCGGGAACAGGGACAGCGGCACGCCCGCCCGCGGGGCGACGAAGGCCAGCAGGATCATGAGGCACAGGGTCGGGATGTTGCAGGCGATCGTCACCCAGACGGCGCCCAGCGCCCGCAGCGGGGGAACCGGGCTGACGCGGCACACGGCGACGAGCGTGCCGACGACGAGTGCGCCGGCGTAGGCGAGCAGGGCGATGGCCAGGGTGGTCGCCAGACCGGCCCCGATCATGTCCAGATTGTCGGTGATGATGCTCAAAGTCGTCTCCTCCGATGGGCGTGCCGACGGTCCTGGCGGCGCGAGCGCATGGAGCCGGGCTCGTCAGGCGGTCGGCGGGACCGCGCCGCCGGTCTCGGAGCCGGGCACCGAGCCGATGGCGGGCGGCTCGGGAGCCTCGCCGCCCGTGACGGCGCCGATGGTCGCCCTCCAGATCGCCTCCCAGGTGCCGTCGTCGTAGATCGTCTGGAGGAAGGCGTTGACGAAGGCCTTGGCGTCCGAGCCCTGGGGCAGGCCGATGCCGTAGGGATCCTCCGTGAAGGGCTCGCCGATGCTCTTGAAGGCGTCGCTGCCCTGCATGTCGCCGAGCAGGATCGACTGATCGACGACGTAGGCGTCGACGCTCCTGGCCTCCAGCGCGGCCAGGCAGGCGTTGTTGTCGGCGAACGGGGTCTGCTCGGCGTCGGGCGCCGCCTTCTGGAGCGCCGTCACCGAGGAGGATCCGGACTGGACGGCGACCTTGATGCCCGCCAGGTCGCCCACGCCGGTGATCCCGTCCTCGTCCGCCCGCACGAGCAGCCCCTGGCCGGAGGCGTAGTAGGGCCCGGCGAAGTCGATCTTCTCGTCGCGCGCGGGGGTGATCGAGTACGTGGCGATGACGGCCTGCACGGTGCCGTTCTCGAGCGAGGTCTCGCGGGTGTCCGAGGTGACCTGGGAGATGTCCAGCAACGCGCGGGCGTCGTCGCCGCCGATGATGTAGCGGGCGAGGACCTGGCCGATGGCGGCGTCGAAGCCGGAGACCCGACCGGTGGCCGCGTCCTGGGAGGAGAAGACCGGCAGGGTCATCGTGCCGCCGGTCCTGAAGACGCCCGCCTGCCTGATCGCCGAGGCCCAGGAGGAGGCGGTCACGACGTCGTCGGAGGCGACCGGACCGGAGTTGATGACCGTGTCGTAGTCGATGCTCGCGCCGGTCGAGACGGCCTTGCCATCGGCTCCCGTGTCGGAGCAGGCGGCCAGGATCGCGGCCAGGGAGACGGCGCCGGTGGCGGACAGCAGCGCGCGACGGGAGAGATCCGTCCTGGTGGATGTCATGGTGGGGTTCCTTTCGTCATGACGGGCCGGGTCCGTCGGTCGGAGGTGGTGGGCCGGCGACCGGGCTCGGCGGCCGGACCCAGCGGCCGGGCTCAGTGACTCAGCACCGTGGACAGGAAGTCGCGGGCGCGGTCGGTGGCGGGGGCGGAGAAGAAGTCGTCCGGTGCTCCGGACTCCACGATCTGTCCGGCGTCCATGAAGACGACGCGATCAGCCACGGAGCGGGCGAAACCCATCTCGTGGGTGACGACGAGCATGGTCATGCCCTCGGCCGCCAGGTCCCTGATGACGTCGAGGACCTCGGTGATCATCTCCGGGTCGAGGGCGCTGGTGGGCTCGTCGAAGAGCATGATCTTGGGGCCCATCGCCAGGGCGCGGGCGATGGCGACGCGCTGCTGCTGGCCTCCGGAGAGCTGCGGCGGGCGCTTCGAGGCCTGGTCGGCCAGACCGACTCGCTCCAGGAGGGCGCGGGCGGTGGCCTCCGCCTCGCCGCGCGCCGTACGGCGGACCTTGATGGGCGCCAGGGTGATGTTGTCCAGGACCGTGCGATGGGGGAAGAGATTGAAGGACTGGAAGACCATGCCGACCTCGGCGCGCAGACGGGTCAGCTCCCCGCCCTCCTCGGGGAGGCGCTCGCCATCGATCTCGATCGTGCCCTCCTGGATCGTCTCCAGGCGGTTGATGGCGCGGCACAGGGTCGACTTGCCCGAGCCGGAGGCTCCGATGACGGCGACGACCTGACCGGGGAGGATATCGAGCGAGACGTCGTCGAGCGCCTTGAAGTCGCCGTAGTACTTGCTCACGTGATCGATGCGCACCAGGGGGCGGGCGAGGTCGTCGACGTCGTTCGCGCCGTCGGCGCTGCCGGCGCCGGTGGCGCTGTTGGCGGACTGCTCGGGGAGGAGTTCGGGAGCGGGCACGAGTACCTCGTCTCAGTCAGAGTGGCGGATGGATGCGGAGGCGTCTCAGCGACACCGACAGCAACACATCCGCATGCGCACCGCATTCCTCCTGGTCTCGACTGGTCTCGATATCCGACCGCGGTTCCCGAGGCGACCGCGCGACGCCGGGACGATAGCATCGCGATCACGCACCGGGCCAAGAACCGCCCGGTGGCTGAGACGCGGGCGGGAGGGGCGGCGTCGACCGCGCTCTCAACGATCGCCGCACGGACGTGATCGACAGCACTCTATACAGAGAATTGCTACTGAGGTTAGCCTTACCATGATGCGAGCGAAGAGCGTCGCGATCGTCGATGTCCTATTCCTCGGGATTCTGCTGGTGGTCATCATCCTCGCCTGCGGGCTCGGGGCCGAACCGGTGGCATCCGGGGCGACGGTGCGGATCATCATCAGACATCTCACGACCGCGGACTAGGGGCTCCTGCCGGAGCCGAGCCTCGTCGATGACAGCATCATCTGGAGAACCAGGCCGCCGCGGGTCCTCGTCGGCGCGGCATGCGGCGCCGGCCTCGCCGGTGCGGGCGCCGCCGTCGTCAACATCGTCATCCTCGTCGTGCTCACCGGCCGCGTCGCGAAGGGGACCTACCCCGCCCATCTCCTCCCCGTCGCCGTCGTGCTCTGCGGGCCGGCGACCCTCCCGGTCTCCTCGCTCGCCGGAATGATAAGGATCATGGGCGAGGTGTCGTCATGCGCTTCATGGACCCCGACGAGGGATGCATGCGCTTCTCGGGCGAGGATCTCAGGGCACTCGATCCGGACGAGCACAGGAGGGACGTCGCCCTCGTTCCCCAGGACGGGCACGTCTTCACGGGGACCTTCCGCTCCAACTTGCGCCTGGCGGCGTGGGAGGCGGATGAGGAGAGCATGTGGTCCTGTCTGCACGCCGCCGGTCTGGACGGGCTCGTCGAGGATCTGGGAGGACTCGACGCCCCCGTGGGGGACCGGGGAACCGGTCTGTCCGGAGGGGAGAGGCAACGACTGGTCCTCGCACGGGCCTTCCTGCGACAGCCCCGGCTCCTCATCCTCGACGAGCCGTCCGCGAATCTCGATCCCGAGCTGGAGCGCGAGATCACCTCCTCCGCCACCCGTCTGCGGAAGGGGCGCACGACGCTCGTGATCACCCACAGGATGGCGTCCATGGCGAGCGCGGACGCGGTGCACGTGCTCGACAACGGCCGTGTCGAGGCGTTCGGGTCCCATGAGGACCTCGTTCGGGCCAGTGGGCTCTACCGTCGCATCCTCGCGGAGCAGCTGCCGGGGTGACCGCACGACGCGAGGACCGCAGCACGACGACGGCACCATGGTCGACGACGTCCCCGGAAGCGCCGCGCGGCCTTCGACTCGACCCGGCTCGTCGTCCGCCCTCCGCCTCAGGCCCGCGCCCGGGCGCTGGCGTAGAGGCAGAGGGCTGCTGCGGCCGCGACGTTGAGCGACTCCGCCTTGCCGTAGATGGGGATGGAGACGACGGCGTCGGCGCTGCTCAGCGCCTCCGGGGGCAGTCCGCGGGCCTCGTTGCCGAGCAGCCAGGCGCCGGGGGCGCCCAGGAGGGACTCGGCCTCGAAGAGGTCGATGCCGCCGTGACCGTCGGCGGCCAGGACGGTGAGCCCGGCCCCGTGAAGGGCGGCGACGACGTCGTCGAGGGCGACGCCGGTGACGATGGGCAGGTGGAAAAGGCTCCCGGCCGTGGAGCGCACGACCTTCGGCGCCGTGGGGTCCACGCTGCCGCGCACGAGGACGATGGCGTCGGCTCCGGCGGCGTCGGCGGCCCGGATGATGGCACCGGCGTTGCCGGGGTCCTGGGCCCCGGTGAGGACGGCGACGAGCCCGGCCCCCTCCAGGGCGGTGGCCAGCGCCTCGGAGCCGGCGGCCCCCTCGGTGGCGACGACGGCGAGGACGCCCTGGGCGTCAGCGCTCATGGCGTCCATGACCCGCTCGCTGGTGACATGGAGGTGCAGGCCAGCGGCAGCGGCCTCCTCCCGGATATCACCGTGTCGCTCGACGGCGGCCTCGGTGAGGTAGACGTCGAGGACGCGGTCGGGGGCATGACGAACGGCCTCGCGCACGCCCCGAGGACCTTCGACGAGGAAGCGCCGGTGCTTGGCCCGCGCATTGCGGCGGGATAGGCCGACCACGCGCGAGACGCGGGCCGATCGCGGGTTGGTCAGCACCTCGTGGCCGGCGGCCGCGCTGTCGCCGACGACAACGGCAGCGCCGAAGCGCCGACCGCGCGCGGCCCGCTCGGCATCGTCCTGCAGAGGGCCGCCGAGGTCGGCGGTGGTACGGCTCATGACGTCACCCTACGGGAGTCCCGGACCGGGGCGCCGAGAGTCCTCGCCTGCACCCGCATCGAGGGGTCCTGACGAGGACTCGGGCGGCTCCAGCCCGGTACGAGCGGAGAGCCGCCGCAGCGCTCAGGCCCTGGGCGCGTTGACGTCCTCGGGCAGGGCGCCGCGGGCGACCTCGACGAGGGCCTTGAAGTCCTCGGGCTCGTTGACGGCCAGCTCGGCCAGCATACGGCGGTCCACCTCCACACCGGCCAGGCCGAGGCCCTGGATGAACCGGTTGTAGGTCAGGCCCTCGGCGCGGGCCGCGGCATTGATGCGCTGGATCCACAGACGACGGAAGTCGCCCTTGCGAGCGCGACGGTCGCGGAAGGCGTAGACGCCGGAATGGGTGACCTGCTCCTTGGCCTTGCGGTAGAGGCGGGAGCGCTGGCCGCGATAGCCCGAGGCCTTCTTGAGAACGGTACGACGCTTCTTCTGGGCGTTGACAGCCCGCTTCACACGTGCCATGTGGTGACTCCTTTATGACGTATACGTGATGGGCCGGTCAGCGACCGAGCAACTTCCTGACCTGACGAACGTCGGACTTGGCGACGGGCTGGTCCAGCGCCAGCCGGCGCTTGCGACGGGAGGACTTGGCCTCGAGCAGGTGGCGCTTATTGGTCTGCTCACGCATGAGCCTGCCGCTGCCGGTGACCCGGAAGCGCTTCTTGGCACCGGAGTGCGTCTTGTTCTTCGGCATTGTGGATTTCCTCTTCTCGGCCCCGACCGGACGGCCCGGGCTGCGGACCCCGACGGATTGCCGCGGGGTGGGTGATGGACTGCGCGTCAGGCCTCGCCGGCCCGGTTCCGCGCTCGCCCGCCGGAACCGGGGGCGGAGGCGCTCCTGGCCCTGCCCGCGTGCTTCTCGGCGCGTCGGCTCGCGCGGGCCTCCTCGCGACGACGGCGCTGGTCGGACTTGACCTCCGCCTTCTTGCGAGTGGGAGACAGGACCATGACCATGTTGCGGCCGTCCTGGCGGGGCTGGGACTCGACCGTGCCCAACTCGCCCATCTCCTCCGCCACGCGCTGAAGCAGTCGGATGCCCAGCTCGGGACGGGACTGCTCACGACCGCGGAAACGGACGATGCACTTGACCTTGTCGCCGCCCTTGAGGAACCGCTCGATGTGCCCCATCTTGGTGGCGTAGTCGTGCTGGTCGATCTTGGGGCGGAACTGGATCTCCTTGAGTTGCGTGTTCGCCTGGTTGCGGCGGGCGTCACGCGCCTTCATGGCCGACTCGTACTTGAACTTGCCGTAGTCCATGAGCTTGCACACGGGAGGGTGCGCGTCGGGCGCCACCTCGACCAGATCGAGGCCCGCCTCCTCGGCCAGGCGCAGGGCGTCCTCGACGCGGACGACGCCGACCTGCTCACCACTGGGGCCGACGAGACGCACCTCCGGGACGCGGATCCGTTCGTTGATACGGGGCTCGCTGATGGCTTTTCCTCACTCTCGGTGATGATGACCGCTGCAACGAAAAAAGCCTCCGCCGCGAATACGCGCGAAGGCCGTACATGTGCTCATCCGAGCGCGATCGCGGGTGTCAAGACGCCCGGAACCGCCGAGGACATCTCCTCGCATGACCCGGCCCCGCGAGGGACCCAGGTGGGATTTCTCCGCTTGCGCGCCGGAGAAGGAACTCCGGCCGGTCGGGAAGACCATACCAGGTCGGTGAGCTCCTGCCCAGGACCGCGGAGCCGGCGATGCGGTGACACCGGCCACCAGCGAGCGGCCCGTGCCCCCGGCCCCGTGGCACCGCGGTCCGCGGGCGGACGCGAGGCCGACCGATCGCGAGCCGGAACCGGACCGAACTCGGCGGCAGGGGAGGGGCGGCGGAGCGCCGCCCGGGAGAGCGGGCTCAGGCCGGCAGGGGGCAGAGCTCAACGGTATCGATGAGGTCCCCCCAGGCCGGGTTGACCATGATGCGCTGGCAGCCCTCCAGGGTCCGGGCCACCGCACTGCGGCCGCGCGAGGCGTCGATGCGGATGAATACCCGCAGCTCGGCGTCCCGCCCGGGGGCGAAGGCCACCCCGGTGACGCCGTCGACCTCCTCCAACTGAGCGCGGACCTCGGCCTGGACGGGCCCGTTGCGCCACGACGGCACCCAGGCCTCCCCTCCGGACAGCGCCACCACGGCGGGCCGGGGCAGACGCAGATCCCGCGTGCCCGGGTCCAGAACCCACAGCCGGTCGGTCGACACGCAGGCCACCTGCGCCGCTCGTCGGGGCTCCACCGGGACCGGGCGCATGTCGGCGCGCCAACGGGACATCGCCTGCGCGGAGGTGAACACCGGCAGAGCGACATGCCCATCGGGGAGGTCCACGGCCAGGGTCGCGGCGTCCTGAGCGGCGTCGTTCGTGTGGATCGTGTGATCGGGAGTCCGCGACCCCACGTCCGGCGCCGCCAGGTGCACGGCCGTGCGCGCACCGGGCAGGGCGTGGGCCGCCACGGGCACGATGACGCGCGAGGCCGCCAACGCGCCCCACAGGGCATCGAGATACTCATGACGCGGGCGATCGGCGGCCTCCAGGGCGCTGACGACGGCGGAGTCGGCGGAGCCGTCATCAGCGGCGAAGAGCGCGGGCGCGGCCAGGAGTCGTTCCAGCTTGGCCCGGGCCGCCATCGCCGCGACCACCTGGGGGGCCCGGGCCGTCCCGGAGGGCGGGGGCTCCGCAGCGCTTGGCGCGGGAGCGCCCGCAGAGCCCACGGAGCCCGCAGGGCCCGTGGAGGGGGAGGCCGGTGCTGTCTCCGACCGGGTGCCCGACCTGTCGTCGGACCGGGGACCTGGACGGGGATCACTCACGCGGCCACGGTAGCGCGTCCGCACCGCGACGCCCAGAGGCCGCTCATGAGCGGGTGCGTCGAGGCGCCCGAGCACCGCACGGGACGGCGATCGGGTACCGGGGGGGGACGCCGGAGCTCCGGAGCGCGGACAGGTCGTCGGCCCGTCGCGGTCTCGGCGGTCATCGCGGCAGGGTGTCGCCCTCCTCGCCACTGGCCACCGCCAGCGCCTCGGGAAGCGTGAAGTTGCCGTTGTACAGGGCCTTGCCCACGATCGCCCCCTCGATGCCCTCGGGGACGAGGCGGACCAGCTCGCGCAGGTCATCGAGCCGGGCGATGCCGCCGGAGGCCACGACGGGGGCCCGCGTACTGGCGCACACCCGGCGCAGAAGCCCGGTGTTGGGACCGGTCAGGGTGCCGTCCCTGGTGACGTCGGTGACCACGTAGCGGGCGCAGCCGGCGGCGTCGAGGCGCGCCAGCGTCTCCCACAGATCGCCGCACTCCCTGGTCCAGCCGCGAGCGGCCAGGGTCGTGCCGCGCACGTCGAGGCCCACGGCGATCCTCTCGCCGTACTCGGCGATGACGCGCTCGGTCCACTCGGGGTCCTCCAGGGCGGCGGTGCCCAGGTTGACCCGAGCGGCGCCGGCGCTCAGGGCGCGACCCAACGAGGCGTCATCTCGAATGCCCCCGGACAGCTCGACCTTGATGCCGACCTCGCCCACGATGCGCGCCAGCAGCGGCGCATTGGACCCGCGTCCGAAGGCGGCGTCGAGATCGACCAGGTGAATCCACTCGGCACCGGCCTCGACCCAGTCGCGGGCGGCCTCGACGGGGCTGCCGTAGTCGGTCTCGCTGCCGGCCTCCCCCTTGAGCAGACGGACGGCCTTGCCATCGGCGACATCGACGGCGGGCAGGAGAGCGAGCATGGTGGGCTCCTTCGATGGTGCGGTGGCTGCGGACGCGGTGCCGGCGACCGCCCGGTTACAGGGTGGTCAGCCAGTTGCGGAGCAGGCGGGCGCCGGCGTCGCCGGACTTCTCGGGGTGGAACTGAGTGGCGGACAGGGCACCGTTCTCAACGGCGGCCACGAAGTCCTCGCCATGGGTGGACCAGGTGACGGCCGGGGGCGGCGCGGCGCCGGGCCCCAGGAGCACGGCCGGGTCCGTCTTGGCCGCGTAGGAGTGGACGAAGTAGAAGCGCTGGTCGGCGACACCCTCGAAGAGCGCGGAGTCGCGCGGTGGGCGAACCCTGTTCCAACCCATGTGGGGCACGACATCGCCCCGCAGTCGCGTCACGGTTCCGGGCCACTGGGCGAGCCCGGCCGGGCGATCGCCGTCGTCCGGTCCCTCGGCGCGCCCGTCCGAGTGCTCGGTGGAGAACTCGAACATCACCTGCATGCCCACGCAGATGCCGAGCACGGGCCGGCCGCCGGCCAGCCTGCGGTCGATGAGGCGCGGGGCGCCCACGGCCCGCAACCGCTCCATGACGGCGCCGAAGGCCCCCACGCCGGGCACCACCAGTCCGTCGGCGGCCTCGACGGCGGCCGGCTCGGCGGTCAGCTCGACGTCGGCGCCGACCCGCTCCAGGGCGCGCACGGCGGAGCGGACGTTGCCGCTGCCGTAGGACAGGACGACGACGCGGGGCTGGTTCATACGGCCACCATACCGGGGAAGAGCCCGACTCAGTCCTCATCCCGTCGCAAAGGCCGAGCCGAGTGCCGCCCACCCGACCGGGAGCGGGCGCGGGTGAGCACGACGGCAGGAATGGCAGAATCCGCGTATGCCCGTCTCATCGTCCGAACCCGACCGCCGTGCCGTCGTGCACGGCCTCCTGGCCGTCACGGGGCTGACGGCGCTCGGCGCGTGCGGCGGAGCGCCCGGATCGGCCCCGCCCCGCTCATCGCCGGTCGCCGAGACCGCCTCGCCGAGCCGGGCCCCCGGTACCGGGGACCCCGGGGCGATCGCGACCTCCCCCTCCCCCGAGCCCGGGACCCCCTCGCGCGACGAGATCGTCGCCGAGTTCACCGGGCGCGCGCCCGCCTGGTTCGACCTGGTCGGCGAGGGAATCGCCTCGGACACCCGGGCGGCGGGCGTGTGCCTGACGCTGGACGCCTGCGGCGGCCCGGGGGGATCGGGTGCCGATACCGCGCTGGTCGACATGCTCATCGGCGACTCCGTCCCCTTCACCGCCTTCCTCAACTCCCGATGGGTCGAGGCGAACCCGGACCTGACCGACAGGCTCGCGGCGTGCGAGACCGTGGAGATCGCCAACCACGGCACCGCCCACCTGCCGATGTCGGTGACCGGCGCGGCCGCCTACGGCATCCCCGGAACGCGGGACGCGGGCGAGGTCTGGGACGAGATCATGGGCAATCAGGTCGCCCTGACCGAGCGCACCGGTCGGGCGCCGCGCTTCTTCCGCCCCGGCACCGCCCACTGGGACGACGTCGCCCTGGCGATCGCCGCCCGCCTGGGCCTGCGGGCCGCCGGATTCTCGGTCAACGGCGATGGCGGCGCCACCTTCCCCGCCGGCACCGTCGAGGCGGAGGTGCGGCGGGCGAGCGCCGGCGACATCGTCATCTCCCACATGAACCAGCCCGCCGCGGACACCGGTGCGGGCTACCTGGCGGCCGTTCCCGCGATGCTGGCGGAGGGCACCGTCTTCCTCACGCTCTCCGACGCCTCGGCGGCGGGGTGAGCGTCGCCCCCGCGCCGCCGGGACCACGACGACGCGCCCGCCGACTCACCGCTTGCCGCGGGGGCGGCGCAGCCCGCGCGTGAACCACCGCATGGCCTTGGACGGTTTGACCTCGGAGGACTTCACCGCCCCCCTGATGTCATCGGCGCGGGTCGCGCCGAGCAGGACGTCCTCGACCTCCTGGTCGACCGAGGCCAGCAGCAGCCCCGCCGCGGCGTCCTCACCGGCGGCGCCGTTCGTGTAGCGGCGGGCGGTGATGGTCCCGGACAGGCCCGACTCGATGCCGACGTCGGTGGCCAGGTCCGCGGTCAGCAGGACGACGCCCGCGCGGCTGAGGCGCGACAGGGTCGAGGCGAGCTCGGCGGCCTCGGCGGGTTCGGTCTCCGCTCCTCCGAGCAGCTCGGAGACGTCCCACTCGACGTGGGCGGACACGAACTCCTTGACCGCGAAGGCGCCGGAGCGCGCGGGCACGACGGTGCAGTCCAGCTCGCTCATGGCGCACAGGGCCGCCAGGGCCTCCGCGCTCGCCAGGGGCGTGAGGACGACGGCAACCTTCACCGCTCGCGGAGACCCGGGCGCCCCGGAGTCCGGCGTCTCCTGCGGCTCCTCCTCGGCGGCCCGGCCCGGGACCAGCCCATCCGCATCCTCGTCAGCCGGGTCCCGATCGGCCGAATCCCGATCGGTCCCGCCCCGACCGCCGGTCAGCGGCTCTCGCGGGGCCGTGTACGTGTTGTGGGGCACGTCGTCCACGGAGATGATCGAAGGGCCGGCCTCATCGACGGACTCAAGGTCCGCCTGCATCTCGCCGGGCAGCGCCAGGCCCTCCACCATCGCGGCGAACTCGGCGTCGATGTCGTGCTCGGGCCCGTCGGCGCGGGGGGCGTCGCCGAACTCGGCGCGAGCGCCCGGCGCCGGGTCATCGGCCGCCTCGGGCCGGTCGCGGTCCTCGGGGTCCTGATGGGGCGTGGGATCAGAATCGTGCATCACAGTGCTCCCTTGGTCGAGGGGATGCCATCGACGCGAGGATCGGGCTCGACGGCGGTGCGCAGGGCGCGGGCGAGGGCCTTGAACTCGGCCTCGGCGATGTGGTGGGGGTCGCGGCCGGCGAGCACCCGCACGTGCAGGCAGATGCCGGCATGGTATGCGATGGACTCGAAGACGTGACGGACCATCGAACCGGTGAAGTGCCCGCCGATGAGGTGATGGACGAAGGCCTCGGACTCGCCGTCGTGAACCAGGTAGGGGCGGCCCGACACGTCGACGACGGCCTGGGCCAGGGCCTCGTCCAGCGGAACGAGGGCATCGCCGAAGCGGCGGATGCCACGCTTGTCCCCCAGCGCGGCGCGCAGGGCGTCACCGATGCAGATGGCCGTGTCCTCCACCGTGTGGTGGACGTCGATGTGAGTGTCGCCGGTGGCGGCCACGGCCAGGTCGACCAGCGAGTGCGCGCCCAGGGCGGTGAGCATGTGGTCGTAGAAGGGCACGGAGGTGGAGATGTCGGTGGCGCCGGTGCCGTCGAGATCGATCTCGACGGCGACGGTCGACTCGCTGGTGACGCGTTCGATGCGGGCGGTGCGGCTCATACTCGGGTCTCCTTGAGGACATCGACGAGGCAGTGCCTGAACCGGGCCATCTCCTCCGGCGTTCCGACGCTGACGCGCAGGAAGCCCTCGGGGCCGACGACGCGGACGAGCACGCCCCTGTCCAGCAAACCCTGCCACACGGCCCGCCGATCGGGGAAAACCCCGAAGAGCACGAAGTTGGCGTCCGAGTCGTGGGCGGTCAGGCCCCGGCCGCGCAACCAGTCCACCGCACCGTCCCGCTCGGCGCGCAGAGAGGCGACCCGGCTCATGAGCTCCTCGCGGTGGGCGAGAGCGGCCCGGGCCACCGCCTGCGTCATGGCCGAGAGGTGGTAGGGAAGGCGCACGACCCGCAGGGCGTCGACGAGCTCGCGGGACGCGGCGAGGTAGCCCAGACGCAGCCCCGCCGCGCCGAAGGCCTTGGACATGGTGCGGGCCACGGCCAGGTGCGGGTAGCGCCCGCCGTCGTCCTCGACCAGCAGCTCCAGGGCGCTGGGCACGCCGGGGCGGCGGAACTCGCCGTAGGCCTCGTCGATGATGACGACGACGTCGGTGGGGGCGCCGTCGGGGCCCGCGGGCCCGTTGCCGCGGGCGGCCTCCAGGACGGAGCGCACGTCCTCCAACGGCAGAACGGTGCCGGTGGGGTTGTTGGGGCTGGCCAGGATGAGCACGGCGGGACGGGTGCGCTCGATCGCGGCGGGCACGGCCCCCGCATCGAGGGTGAAGTCCGTGCGGCGCGGCCCGGTAGCGTAGTCGGTGAGGGTGTCGCGCGCGTACTCGGGGTACATGGAGTACGTGGGGGTGAACGACAGGCAGGTGCGCCCGGGGCCCCCGAAGGCCTGGAGCACATGGAGCATGACCTCGTTGGAGCCGTTGGCCGCCCAGATCCTCCCCCGCCCCAGCCGCACCCCGGACTCGACGGCGAGGTAGTCGGCGAGGTCCTGGCGCAGGGCCGGGAAGTCGCGGTCGGGGTAGCGATTGAGGCCGGCGGCGGCCCCGGCGGCGGCCCGGGCTATGGACTCGACGACGGCCGGAGACGGCGCGTAGGGGTTCTCATTGACGTTGAGTCGCACGGGCACGTCGAGCTCGGGGGCCCCGTAGGGCTCGCAGCCCTCCAGGCCGGGTCGGATGGGAAGGGTGCTCACGCCCGGGAGTCTACGATCCCTCCCCTCCGGCGTCCCGCGGCCCCGGGGCGATATCCGCTCCCACCAGCGCCATCCGCCCCCGCCCGGCGGGTCGTGCGGGTACCCTTGGGGACGTCAGGCGATCCAGGGAGCGCGATCCTCATGAGTCAGCCGTCGCAGTCCCAGCAGGTGCGCCCACCGGCGGTGGCGGGCCTGTTCTACCCCGCCGAGCCCGCTCGTCTGCGGACCGACGTCGAGACCATGCTGGAGGCGGCGCGCTCCGCCGTCGGCGTCGATGCCGACCCGGCCGCGCTCATCGTCCCTCACGCGGGCTACGTCTACTCGGGTCCCACCGCGGCCCTGGCCTGGGTGCGCGCCGGGGCCCTGCGCGGGCGGGTCCGCCGCGTCGTCATGCTGGGGCCCGCGCACCGTGTGGGCGTGCGCGGACTCGCCCTGCCCGGCTGCCGGGCAATGGACACCCCGCTGGGCCCCGTGACGGTGGAGGTCCCGCCGCAGATCGAGGCGTTGGCCGCGGCCGGGCTGGTCGTCACCCGGCCCGATGTCCACGCCGCCGAGCACTCCCTGGAGGTCCAGCTCCCCTTCCTGAGCGTCGTACTGCCCGGAGCGAGCGTAGTGCCCCTGGCCGTGGGGCGGATCGCCCCCGACCGGGCCGCCGAGGCCATTCGCCCCTTCCTGGGGAGCCCGGACACCCTCGTGGTGATCAGCTCGGACCTGTCCCACTACCTGCCCCGGGCCGAGGCCCGGCGGGTGGACGACGCGACCATCGAGCGCATCCTGGCGCTGCGCGCGGACATCGGCCACGAGGAGGCCTGCGGCGCCACCGGGGTGGACGCCCTCCTGATGGTCGCCGGCGAGCGGGGCCTGACGCCGCACCTGCTCGGGACGGCCACCTCCGCCGACACCATCGGCACCCCCGATCGGGTGGTGGGTTACGCCGCCGTCGCCCTCCACGAGGAATAGAGGTGCTCGTCGTGACTCCCGACATGGCTCCCGGACCGCCCGCCGATGCCGGCCTGGTCCTCCTGCCCCTGGCCCGCGCGGCCATCGCCCGGCATCTCGGCCCGGATGAGCCCACCGCTCCGGACGCCCCCTGGCTGGACGCGCCCGGAGCGTGCTTCGTGACCCTGACCTCGGGGCGCACCCCGGGCGGCGCCCTGCGCGGCTGCATCGGCAGCCTCGAGGCCCGCCGCCCGCTGCGCGAGGACGTGGAGGCCAATGCCGTCGCCGCGGCCTGCCGCGACCCCCGCTTCCCGCCCCTGGGCCGGGCCGAGCTGGACGACGTCGTCGTGGAGGTCTCCGTCCTGTCGGCCCCGACCGCCCTGCCGGCGGTCGACGAGCCTGAGCTCCTGGCCCGGCTGCGCCCCGGCGTCGACGGCGTCATCCTGTCGGCCCCCGGCCACCGCGCGACCTTCCTGCCCCAGGTGTGGGACCAGCTGCCCGACCCGGCGGAGTTCCTCTCCCACCTGCGCCGCAAGGCCGGTCTGCCCGCCGGCTACCGGGGGCGCGACGTCGTCATCGAGATCTACACGGTGACCGCCTGGCTGGAGCCCGAGTCCGGCGTCCCCTCGGGCGAGGCGCGAGGAGGCCGACCATGACCGCGAGGGCCACCGGGACGACGATCCCCGAGCCCCACCCGGCCCGGTGGTGGCGGGCCATGCCGGACGGACGGCTGCGGTGCGAGCTGTGCCCCCGCCGGTGCACCCTGCGCGACGGCCAGCGCGGATTCTGCTTCGTGCGCGCCCGTGTCGGGGACGCCATCGTGCTGACCACCTACGGACGGTCCTCCGGCTTCGTCCTGGATCCCATCGAGAAGAAGCCCCTGGCGCACGTGCTGCCCGGATCGACGATCCTGTCCTTCGGGACCGCGGGCTGCAACCTGGCGTGCAAGTACTGCCAGAACTGGGAGATCTCCACCTCCCGGGAGTTCGACACCCTCGCCGCGCCCGCCTCCCCCCGGGCCCTGGCCGGGGCCGCGGCCGACGTGGGAGCCGTGGGGGTGGCCTTCACCTACAACGACCCGATCGTCTTCGCCGAGTACGCCATCGACACCGCCGTCGCCTGCCACGAGGCGGGGCTGCTGGCCGTGGCGGTCTCCGGGGGATGGATCAGCCCCGGGCCGTGCGACGAGCTCTTCGGCACAGTCGACGCTGCCAATATCGACCTCAAGGGCTTCACCGACGACTTCTACCGGCGCGTGACCGGAGGACGCCTGAACGACGTGCTCGACACGCTGGTGCGAGTGCGCGAGCTGGGCACCTGGCTGGAGATCACCACCCTGCTCATCCCCGGGCGCAACGACTCCGACGCCGAGATCGCCGCCGAGTGCCACTGGATCGTCGCCGAGCTCGGGGCCGAGGTGCCCGTGCACTTCTCGGCCTTCCACCCGGCGCATCGGATGCTGGACACCCCGCGCACACCGGTCTCCGCCCTGGAGCGGGCCCGGACCATCGCCCACGACGCCGGGATCGCCCACGTCTACCTCGGCAACGTCCGCACCCGTGACGGCGCCGCCACCCGCTGCGCCGGCTGCGGGGCCCTCCTGGTGGACCGCGACGGCTACCGGGTCGCCGACTACCGGATCACGCCCGAGGGCTCCTGCCCGCGGTGCGGCCGTCGGGCTCCCGGCATCTGGGACCCGGCCGGACCACCGCCGGCGGCGGGCCAGTGGTGGCCGCGGCGGGTCGCCATCGGCGCCGCCTGACCCCGGCGGGCGCAGGACCAGCACGGCAACGGGCACGACGGCGGCGCAGGAACGAGCGCGAGAGAGCCCGGTCCCGACCGCCCCGACCGGGCGCCGTCGGCGGCGCACCGGCATGACCGGGGATCACTGGGGCTGAGAGGTCAGCATGACCTCCTCGTAGTCCAGGCGCATGAGCGCGTACTCGATGGAGCCCGCCGAGTACAGGCCCAGCTCTCCGGCGTCCAGGAGCGCCTCGCGCTGGGCGCGGATCATGTCCAGGATCATCCGCCGGGTGGCGGCGAGCTCGCGACGGGACTCGGAGCTCTTCCACGTCTCGGCCGCTCCGACGGCGGAGACGGGCTCCCCGCCATCGTCCGTCCCCACGATGCGAATGGCCAGATCCGAGGTGCTCTGCGGGATGATGTCCACCGCCGCACCGCCCCGCCGCGGGCCACCGGGCTCCAGCGCCGAGACGGCGGACGACTCCACGGGGTCGGGGCCGACGGCATCGTGCTCGATGACCACGGCGGAGCCCTCCGCCGCTCCTCCGGAGTCCGCTCCGTCCCGGCCCGCGTCGCCGACTCCCTCATCGCGTTCGGCGACGGCGCTCTTGGCGGCGACGATGAGAAGACGGACGAGCTCGCCGCGCTCCTCCTCATCGGCGGGCCCCTCCATGGACGGCTCGACGACCCTGACGACCCACGGGAGCGTCAGGCCCTGCACGACGAGGGAGCCCGCGGCCACCATGATGGCGATGAGGAGGAGGAAGGGCCGGTTGGGGGCCTGGGCGGGCAGGGTCTGAGCGGCCGCGAGCGTGACGGCGCCGCGCATGCCCGCCCAGACGATGACGGCCCCCTCCCGCAGGCCGAGCGGCTCATCGCGGTAGTACTCCAGGTCCGCGCCGCGACGGCGGATCCGATCGAGGGCCTGCGAGGCGCGGCGCCGGCTCCGCTCGGGGTCGGCGGGAAGGCGGTGGAGTCTGAGCGCCCGCCTGATCCGGCGCCTGAGCCCGCGTCGGCTGCGGTCCCAGGGGATCTGCATGTCCTCGGGGATGTCGCCGTGGGCGATGGCCGAGCAGCGCCCTTCGAAGGCCCGGATGGACTCGCTCATCTCCTCCCAGTGAGTGGCGTGCCGTTCATCGCGGCGGCGCTGCCAGGCCAGCATGGGGGCCACGACGGCGGACCGGACCAGCACCGCGAGCCCTCCGGCGAGGACGGCCAGCCAGACGGCGGTGGTGATGCTGGGCCCCTCGGCCAGGACCTCCTCGACGATGCCGAAGAACTGCAGCCCCATGACGAGGAAGATGAACCCCTCCAGGACGAGCTCGACTGTGTGCCAGGTCTCCTGACCGGCGATCCGGTGGTCGGGAGGCAGGACGCGCGGGGCCCGATGGCCGGTGACGAGGCCGGCGATGACCGCGGCCACGAGCCCGCTGCCGCCCATATGCTCGGCGGGGATCGCCGCGAGGAAGGGGATCGTGAAGGACACGACCGTGTCGACGCTGGCGTCGGTGATGCGGGCCCGCAGATGGAGCGTGAGCTCGCCGACCGCCCAGCCCACGGCGAGGGCCACGAGGACGGCGGCGGCGAAGTCGCCGACGACTCCTCCCGCGGTCACGGCGCCCGCCGTCGCGGCGGCGCTGGCGGAGGACAGGACCACGAGGGCGGTGGCGTCGTTGAGCAGGCCCTCGCCCTCCAGGACGGTGATGATGCGCTGCGAGACGCCCAGGCGCCTGGCGATGGAGATGGCCACGGCGTCGGTGGGGCTGAGAACGGCGCCCATGGCGATGGCCCACGCCAGGGACAGGCTGGGGACGACGAGCGTGAGGACCCCGCCGATGACCGCGGCGGACAGGCCCACCAGCAGGACCGCCAGAACGGCCACGGAGGCGAGCTCACGACGGAAGTTGATGGTGGAGATGTTCACCGCGGTGGCGTACAGGAGAGGGGGGAGGACCCCCTCGAGGATGATCTCCGGCCCGACCTCGATGGCGGGCACGACCGGCAGGAAGCCCACGACGACGCCGCCCGTGAGCAGCAGGAGCGCCGGGGCCACCCGGACGCGGTCGCTGATCTGAGTGGCGCCGGCGATCGCCAGCAGGCCCGCCACGGCGATGATGAGGAGGTCCATGGGGCAAGCCTACGGGCCGCGGAGTCGCGCACCCTCGGCGCCCCGCCCGCCGCACCGCCGGTCCTCGGGACCGCACTCCCGCGGGGCCCGCCGGACCGGACGGGCGGTCCCGCCACGGTCCTCGCGGTGCTCCCGCATGGCGCATCCGGGGGTCCGGAACTCGGAGCGCGGACGCGAGTGCGGCTCCCGCACTCGCGGTGGCAGGATCGGCGCATGACCTTCCGAGCCCTGGCATGGCGCGATGGACATCCCACCGATGAGGCCCCCACGAGTCCGCGCGGTCTGAGCGAGGCCCTCGCGGAGCCGACGCTGCTCGTCTGGGCGGACCTGGTGAGCCCCACCCACGACGAGCTGACGCTTCTGGCCACCGAGCTGAGTCTCGATCCGCACGCCGTGGAGGACGCGGTCGCGCCGCACGAGCGGCCCAAGGCCTCTCAGCACAGCGGCTACGCCTTCTTCGTCACCTACACGACGCTGCCCGACTTCGCCTCCACGGCGGGGGACGAGGAGGACCAGCTGAGCAGGGTCGCAGGCTTCTCCTTCCCCGGCGGGCTCGTGACGATCCGGGCCTCCGAGTGCATCGACACCCGCGCGCTCGCGCAGCGCATCGACTCCGACCCGGAGTTCCTGCGGCTGGGTTCGGCGGCTCTGGTGCACGTCCTCCTGGACCTCATCGTCGACGGCTACTTCGAGACCGTGCAGGATCTGGACGACGCCATCGAGAGCCTGGAGGACGACCTGTTCTCTCCGGACTCCCACTCCACGGAGTTCCAGCGCGCCGCCTACGACGTGCGCACCAAGCTCGTCACCCTGCGCCACGTGATCCTGCCGATGCGGGAGGTCGTCAACGTGCTGTGGCGCCACCGCGACGACTCGCTGCGCGAGCTGGATCCGTACTACGCGGATCTCACCGATCACGTCCTGCGGGCGACGGAGTGGACGGAGTCGCTGCGCGACATGATCGCCAGCGTCTTCGAGACCCACCCGTCCCTCCAGGACCAGCGGCTGAACAACGTGATGAAGAAGCTGGCCGGCTGGGCGGCGGTCATCTCCGTGCCGACCCTCGTCACGGGCTGGTTCGGCATCAACGTGCCCTACCCGGGCGCCGGGGAGCCGTCCGGACTGATATCCGCGGCGATCCTGGTCGTCGTCCCCGCCATCGTCGTGTACGCGATCATGCGCAGGAACGACTGGATCTGATCACCGCTCCCCGGGCCCCGTCGAAGGCCGCGGCTCGGGCGGCGATCGCCCGGCCGGACCGGCCGAGCCTGGTGTGAGACCGAAGACGGCCGGGACGGGCAGCCCCCTCATCGGCCGGACCGGACGAATCGGCCCGGTTGGTCGGATTACTGTGGCGGTATGAGCCCGCCCATCAGCCGGTCGGCGCCCGTGGACGCCGACCTCTCCCCCGTCCGCGAGCGCGCCGAGGCGGTGCTGCGCGAGCTCGTCGGACGCGGCGACGCCCGTCTGCGGGACGATCAGTGGAGCGCCATCCGCGCCCTGGTGGTCGATCGCCGTCGTGCACTGGTGGTTCAGCGCACGGGCTGGGGCAAGTCGGCCGTCTACTTCGTGGCGACCGTCCTGCTGCGCGAGGGCCGGGCCCCCGCCGCCGCGCCCGATCCTCCGGGGGCCGGTCCCGGGCCGGGCCCGAGGTCCTCGTCCGCAGCCGCGTCAACCGCTTCCGCGGCCGCGTCGATGGACGGCCCCGCGTCGGGGCCGACGGTGATCATCTCGCCCCTGCTCGCCCTCATGCGCGACCAGGTCGCGGCGGCCCGGCGCGCCGGCATCAACGCCGTCACCATGAACTCCGCCAACGCCGCGCAGTGGCCGGACATCGAGGCCCGGGTGCGCGAGGGCGCCGTCGACGTCCTGCTGGTGTCCCCCGAGCGGCTCAACAATCCAGCCTTCCGGGAGGAGGTCCTCCCTGCCCTCGCAGCCGACGCCGGCCTGATCGTCATCGACGAGGCGCACTGCATCTCGGACTGGGGCCACGACTTCCGCCCCGACTACCGGCGCATCCGCACCCTGCTGGCGAGCCTGCCCCCGCGCACGCCGGTCCTGGCCACCACGGCGACCGCCAATGCCCGCGTCACCGCGGACGTCGCCGAGCAGCTCGCCGGTTCCGCGCCGGGGCGCCGGGCCGAGCGGGTCCTCGTCCTGAGGGGGACCCTGGAGCGGGACTCCCTCCACCTGGGCGTGCGCCGCCTGCCCGATGCCGCATCGCGCCTGGCGTGGCTGACCACCTATCTGCGCGGCGCATCCGGCTCGGGCATCGTGTACTGCCTGACGATCTCGGCGGCCGTGGAGGTCACCGAGCGCCTCCGCGAGGCGGGGCTGGAGGCGGCCGCCTACACCGGTCGGACCGACGCGGCCGAGCGGGAGCGGCTCGAGGACGCCCTCAAGGCCGACCGGGTCAAGGCGCTCGTGGCCACCTCGGCCCTGGGCATGGGCTTCGACAAGCCCGATCTGGCTTTCGTCATTCACATGGGGGCTCCGAGCTCTCCCGTGTCCTACTACCAGCAGGTCGGGCGCGCCGGCCGCGGGGTCGATCGCGCCGAGGTGGTGCTCCTGCCCGGGGCCGAGGACCGCTCCATCTGGGACTGGTTCGGCTCCCAGGGCTTTCCCCCCGAGCCCGCGGTCCGCGAGGTGCTGGCGGCTCTCGACGAGGCGGCCGCGACGGGCGCGGGGCCGTTGAGCACACGCATTCTGGAGACCTCCACGAGCCTGCGCCGCAGCCGGCTGGAGTCCATGCTCAAGGTCCTGGACGTCGACGGCGCGGTGCGACGGGTGCGCGGCGGATGGCAGTCCACCGGTCGTCCCTGGGCCTACGACGCGCAGAGGTACGCGCGCGTCGAGGCCGCCCGGGCGGCCGAGCAGGAGGCGATGCTGCACTACGAGGCGCTGAAGGCCCCCGAGTGCCGGATGGCCTTCCTCCGCTCGGCCCTCGACGACCCGGACATGAGCGCCGGATGGCGCTGCGGGGCCTGCGACCTGTGCGGCGGCCTCGTCCTGCCCCGGACGGCGCAGGCCCGGGAGGTGGAGGAGGCCCGGATCTCACTGGCCCGGGTCGGAGTGGCCCTGACGCCCCGCAAGCAGTGGCCCGTCGGCATGGATCGGCTCGGACTGCCCGCCCTGCGCGGCCGGATCACGGAGTCCGAGCGGGCCGCCACCGGTATGGCCGTGGGGAGGATGGACGGTCTGGGCGTGGCCGGGGCCCTGCGCGACCTGCTGGAGTCGGGGGCCGACGCCGAGGTTCCCGTCGCGCTGCGCGCCCCGGTCCTCCAGGTGGCCGACCGCCTCGCGGATCTCGTCACGAGCTCCGGGGACGCCGATAGTGCCGGCAGTGCCGATAATGCCGATGGCGCCGGGGCGGGGCGCGAGGGACCGGGCCCGGATCGGGCCTGCGCGTCGCCGGCCGTCGTCATCATCGAGTCCCGACGCCGCCCTCGGCTCGTGCGCCAGGTGGGTCGCGCCCTGGCCCGCCATCTCGCCGCCAGGCCCCTGGGGATCGTCGGAGTGCACGGCGAGCCGGGGCGGCACGACGTCGGCAGCGCGCACCGGCTCGCCGAGGTGGCGCGCTCCCTGACCCTGGACGGGTGGCGCCGCGACTCCCTGGATCGGCTCCGGGGGGCGCGGGTGATCCTCGTGGACGACTGGACCGACTCGGGCTGGACGCTCACAGTCGCCGCATCCGCGCTGCTGCGCGCCGGAGCGGCGTCGGTGCATCCCTTCGTCCTGGCCCAGCGCTGAGCCGCGGGCGAGCCCCACCGCCACCGGTCCGGTTACCGGTCCTGGGAACCCGCGGCGACGTCGCTGAGCACCTCGTCCACGGGACCGCCCGGGGCCCCGGGCTCCTCATCCTGAAGGTAGTACCACCAGAAGGGCGCTCCCCAGGCCCTCTCGCGGCCCAGCGCCGCGCTGGTGAGATGACGCGCGGTGGCGGTGCGGGCGGTCGCCGTGTCCTGCTGGGAGCCGAACCACCAGGGACCGGAGTCCAGGTCGTCCCCGCCGTAGCCGAGCTCGGTCAGGGCCACGCGCTGATCCGGGAAGGCCTCTGCGAGGGTGGACAGGACCCGGTCGGCGCCCGTGCCCAGCGGGTGCAGCTGAGGGTAGACGGACAGGCCCAGCACGTCCGTCAGATCGAGCAGCTCGGGGACGAGCCCGTTGCCGGCCCAGGTCAGGAGGGAGCTCTCGGCCGACTCCTGGCCGAGCTGGTAGTAGAGGGTCACGACGGTGGTGGCGTCCGCCGTGGCCGGGTCGGCGCGCACCGCCCGCGCTGCCCGCAGGGTCTTCTCAACGGCGTCGTCTCCGAGCCATGAGCCGCCCAGCTCGTTGCCGATCTCCCAGGCGTCGGCCTGGCTCAGCCCGGTCACCAGGGACGCCACTCGCGCGTCCCAGGCCCCGAGCCCGAAGGCCGTCATCGTCTGGGAGTCGCAGACCTGCACCAGAGCGAGCGCCCCAGCGGCGTGCAGGGCCGCGATGGTCCGCCGCCAGGAGTCCATCTCGTCGGCGTCCGCGGCGTCGTCGACGACGATTCTGGCCGCAACCCGCCGCTGTCCCCCGCCGATACCGGTCGCCTGCGAGATCTGGGCGGCATCGGGTGGTCGGGTGAAGGTGACGCCGATGACGGCGTCGTGCGGTGCGACCGCCAGGCCGGCCTCGTCGAGCGCCAGCTGGGCCCCGGCCGCCGCCTCCAGGGCCTCGGCGCCGTGAACGGCGCGCTCGACCGGGTCGGAGCTCGAGGAGCAGGCGTCCAGGGCGGCGGCCGCGCCGTCCCGCAGGGTCTGCACCTCGGTGCGCGTCCGCGAGGAGGTCAGGGAATCGAGACGGGGCTGCTGACGCCCGTGCAGGGAGCGGGCGGCGAGCTCGGCCAGGGAGTAGCGGCCCGGACCGGGGATGTCCGCCATGAGGGCGGAGTAGCCGTGGCCGGTGGGCCACGACAGCGTCAGGGTCGCGGCGCCGCCGTCGGGCAGATCGACGGCGGCGCTGGCCTCGTCGTCCTCGTACAGGGGCGCGTGGGCCAGGACCTCCAGGGTGTCGGTGTCCAGGAGCTGATCGTCCCAGCCGTCCTCGCCCGCACCGTTGGACTGAACCCGGCGCAGGCCGTCGAGGTCGAGCAGGACGCCCGCTGAATCGACGACGTCGAGCCGCGCGACGGCGGCCTCCTGCTCCTCGTCGGAATCGGGTCCCTCGGGCGCGCACGCCGCCACGACGGCGGCCGTCACGGCGGCGCCCGTGGCCCAGGACAGGGCCTGACGCCTGCTGGGCCCGCCCGCGCGATGCGCCATGGTTCCTCCTCACTGCGCGTCCGGGTGCGAGGCGCCCCGCGCACCCGGACGCGTACTCATCGGCTCGGGCCGGTCGTGCTCCGATACCGCGGAGGGCGTCAGCCCCGACGCGCTCGGACGGCCTCGGCGTGCGCCGGCAGGTCCTCGCAGGTCGCCAGCGCGGCCAGCGGGTCGGTCAACGCCTCCAGGGCCGCGGCGTCGTACTCGATGAGCTGGACGGGCTTGAGGTAGGTCATGACGCTCAGGCCCGAGCTGAAGCGCGCGGTGCCGCCGGTGGGCAGGACGTGGTTGGAGCCCGCCAGGTAGTCCCCCAGCGGCACGGGGCTGTGGGGGCCGACGAAGATCGCCCCGGCATTGCGGATGCGGCGGGCGACCTCGGGTGCGCGAGCGGTGTGGACCTCCAGGTGCTCGGCGGCGTAGGCGTCGGCGACGGCGACGGCCTGCTCGAGATCGCGCACCAGGACGGTCCCCGACTGCCTCCCGCTCAGCGCGGCGCCGGCGCGCTCGGAGTGCCTGGTGGCGGCCAGGCGGCGCGCCAGCGCGGCATCGACGGCGTCGGCGAGGGCGGGAGAGTCGGTGATGAGGACGCTCCCGGCGTTCGGGTCGTGCTCGGCCTGGGAGAGCAGGTCGGCGGCCACGTACTCGGGATCGGCGCTCGCGTCGGCCAGGACGGCGATCTCGGTGGGCCCGGCCTCCGCGTCGATGCCCACCGCGCCGCGCACGGCCCGCTTGGCCGCCGCCACGTAGACGTTGCCGGGGCCGGTGACGACATCGACGGGCTCGCACAGCATCCCGCTCGTGGATCCTCCCGCCCGCGGGGGAAGCTCCGCCGCCGCGAGATCGGCCCGATCGACGTCGTCGTCGGCCGCGGCTCCGTGGGCGAGCAGGGCGATGGCCTGGGCGCCGCCGGCGGCGTAGACCTCCGTCACGCCCAGCAGCGCGCAGGCGGCCAGGATCGTGGGGTGGGGCAGACCGTCGAAGGCGGCCTGCGGCGGGGAGGCGAGCGCGATCCGCTCGACGCCGGCGACCTGCGCGGCCACCGCGTTCATGACCACCGAGCTCGGGTAGACCGCCAGCCCCCCGGGGACGTACAGCCCGACCCTGCGCACCGGGATCCACCGCTGCACGATCCGTCCCCCGGGGACCACCTCGGTGACGGCCTCGGCGGGAAGCTGGGCGGCATGACCGGCGCGGTTGTGGGCGATGCACAGATCGAGGCCCTCGCGCACCGCCGGGTCGAGATCGGTCAGGGCCGCCTCGATGGCCGTCGCGGGCACGCGCAGATGCTCGGGGCGCACCCCGTCGAAGCGCTCGGAGGCGTCGCGCACCGCGGCGGCGCCCCGCACGCGCACATCCTCGATGACGGGCACCACCGCCGCCATGGCGGCGGCGACGTCCAGTCGGGCGCGGGGCAGCGCCTCGACGAGCTCGCGGGCGGAGGGGTCCTGTTCGCGCAGATCGATTCGGGTGAGCACGCGGATATGCTAGCCGGGCCGGACCGGGCGTCCCGGTGCGCACCACGGCGCGCCGGGCGTCTCAGCGGCCGGGGGCCGGGTCGAAGTCCGGGAGGCGCTCACCGCGGTCGAAGGCGGCCGCGAGCGCCGCCAGGACGCGAGCGGCGGCGTGCCCGTCGCCGTACGGGTTGACGGCTCTGGCCATGGCGGCGTACGCGTCGGGGTCGTCCAGAAGGCGGGAGACCTCCGCCACGATCCGCTCCTCGTCGGTGCCCACGAGCCGGGCGACCCCGAAGGCGATCGCCTCGGGCCTCTCGGTGTTCTCGCGCATGACCAGAACGGGCTTGGACAGGGCCGGCGCCTCCTCCTGGATGCCGCCGGAGTCGGTGAGCACGACATCGGCGCGGTGCATGAGGGTGCAGAACTGACCGTACTCGAGGGGCTCGGTGACCACGACGTTGTCGCAGCCGGCGATGCGCGGCAGCAGGGCCTCGCGCACGCGCGGGTTGCGGTGCGCCGGCAGGACGAGCAGCGCATCGGGGTGGAACCGGGCCAGGCGCGCGACGGCCCGGCCGATGCGCTCCATGGGCTCGCCCCAGGACTCCCGCCGGTGCGCGGTGACCAGGACGACGCGCCGCGCAGGATCGGACAGGGCCTCGGCCAGTGCCGGATCGGTCGGCGGCACCGGCCGGGTGACGGCGTCGAGGAGGGCGTCGATGACGGTGTTGCCGGTGACCAGGACCGTCGCGGGGTCGAAGGCCTCCCGCAGGAGGTTCTCCCGACTGCGCCCGGTCGGGCACAGGTGCAGGGAGGTGATCTGGCTGAGTAGGCGCCGGTTGGCCTCCTCGGGGTAGGGCGAGGCGATCGAGCCGGTGCGCAGGCCGGCCTCGACGTGCGCGACGGGTACCTCGTGGTAGAAGGCGGACAGGCCCGCGGCGAAGGCGGAGGTGGTGTCGCCCTGGACGAGGACGACGTCGGGCTCCAGCGCCTCGATCTGCTCGCCCGCGCCGGTCAGCGTCCGGGTGGTCACCCGGGTCAGGGACTGCCCGGGGGAGTGGATGTCGAGGTCGACGTCGGGGGCGATGGCGAAGAAGTCGTTGACCTGGTCGAGCATCTCGCGGTGCTGCCCGGTCACGACCACGACGGGCCGGAAGCGCTCGTCGTCCCTCATGGCCCTCACGAGCGGGGCCATCTTGATGGCCTCGGGCCGAGTGCCGTAGATGAGCATGGCGGTCAGAGGGGTGTTGGGCGCGGTCATGGGTTCATCTCTTCTCATGGTCTGGTGCTCTCAGCTGGACGCGGACCCGGCCGTCAGCGAGACCGGGCCGACGGTGACGGCGGCGTCCTCGGTGTAGGCCGCGACGGCTCCGGACGGATACGGGCTCTCCTCATCGGTGACGGTGGCGAGCTCGGCGCCGTCCACGCTCACCGTCATGGTCACGGCGTCGTCCGCGGTGGTCACCGTCACCACGACCTCGAGGGCCGTGCCGATCGGGTAGGCGGGGGCGTCGCCCGAGGCGAGGAAGCGCTGGGCCCCGGGGTAGTCCGGGTCCTCCTTGCTGATCTCCCAGCCGTTGGGCTTCAGGACGACGGCGTAGAAGTGCTGGTCGTCGGTGTAGCTCCACAGCAGCCAGGCGACCTCCCAGGGATTGGGGTCGCCTCCGGTGCGCAGCTGGGCGTCGGTGCGCACCGCGGCCGTGATCGTCTGGGTCGTGCCCTTCTCGACGGCGATGCCTCTGGCCGTGGCCAGGGCGGCATGCGTCTCGTCCGAGCGGGTCGAGGCCTGCGGGCTCAGGCGCACGGCGTCCTCGGAGCAGGAGACCTCCCCGTAGCCGTGGTGAACGGTCCTCCACTGGCAGCGGCCGGTCATGACGTGGACGACGGCGGCGATGCCGCCGAGAACGAGCGCGGCGGAGAGCACCACGACGATGATGCGACGCCGTGAGAGCCGAGTGAACCGCCTGCCCGTCCTCCTCATCGAGTGGCCTCGACGGTCGCCACCCGCCATGATGGCACCAGGGCGTCCGCGCCGGGCAGCGACCGGGCCTGCGGCAGGGCGGGCGGTCGGCCCGGTATCGACGCCGTCGCCGGCGCCGCGGCGACCTGCTCCGTTTCCTCCGACTCGCGCGCCGTCTTGGCCCAGCCGGTGCGACCGGTGACCTGCCGGGCCAGCGCGCGCCAGCCGATGAGACAGGGCATGAGCCCGTACAGGACGAAGAGGTGGGAGTAGGCGACCATGCGCAGCAGGCCCAGGCCCTCGCTGCGCTCGACGCGCCAGTACAGCCATCCGAAGACCAGGCCGGGGCCGAAGGCCAGCAGGTAGGCGCTCAGGACCCAGGCCCAGGACTGGGGCGCACCGCGCACCGCCGCGGTGAGCGTCAGGACGAGGGCCGCCAGGAAGGAGGCGGCCAGGAAGGACCCCGCCAGGAGAACCGAGGGCGTGAGGATCTGCCACAGGGAGTCCACCCGGGACAGGCCGTGCTGCTCGCGGGCGACTCTCCCCAGGAGGTGGACGGACTGGAGATTGCCCTGGAACCAACGGGTGCGCTGGCGCAGTAGGCGGCGGCCGCTGGTGACGCCCTGCTGGTGAACGGCCGCCCTGCCCCAGTACTCGTTCGTCCAACCGGCGCCGTTGAGGCGCACGCCCAGGTCGAAGTCCTCGGTCAGCGACCTCGTCCACGGCCTGCGCCCCAGGGCGTTGAGCGCGGACAGGCGCGCGAACTGGGCGTTGCCGCCCATGCCGACGCTGCCCAGATGCCTGCGCCCCTCCTGGAAGACGGAGGTGAACACGACGAACTCCATGTCCTGCATGCGGGCCAGCAGCGAGTGGAACCGGTTGTTGATCCGCACCCCCATCTGCACGGCGCCGACCTCGGCCGGGGCGAACGCCCGGCGCGCCTCGGCGATCGCATGGGGATCCAGCCGGCCGTCGGCATCGACCACTCCGATGACCACCGAGTTCGGATCGCAGACGGAGAAGCGCTCGCGGACGACCGCGAGGGCGTTGTTGAGCGCCTCCCCCTTTCCCTTGCGGGCGTTGGGCAGGACCCGTCGCAGGACCTCGGCCCGCGGGTCGCCGATGGCCTCGACGACGTCTCCGGTTCCGTCGTCGCTGCCGTCGTCGATGACCATGACGTGCAGCCCCGGATCGTCGATGTCGAGCAGGCGCTGGACGGAGGCCGCGATGACCTCGGCCTCGTTGAGGCAGGGCATGAGGACGACGATGCGCATGCCGGGGTCGGGCCCGGCCCCCGGGCCGTCGACCGAGCGGCGGGGCCGGCGACGGGACATGACGAGAAGGGCCAGGGTGTAGACGAGGGCCACGACGACCATTGCCAGCGCGCCCCACCAGGCGATGCGATCGATCAGGTCGAGGACGCTCATGGTCTCACCGCCGTCGGCTCATGGACAGCGGCGCCGCGCAGAGGCCGGGGCCTCGCGTGGCGCGGCCGGTAGACGACGCCGCGGATGCCGCGAAGGGAGCGCGCGCGGTAGACCGCGCCGTACAGGTTGAGCCCAACGAGGAGCAGGACGATGACCAGGAAGGCCGTCCCGGCGACGTCCAGGAGGAGCCGGGGGATCAGATCGAGATGCTGCTGGGCTGGGGCGACGGGGATGGACAGAGCATGCCCCGCGCCGTTGAAATCAGGGAAGTACATGGTTCAGGTCAATCGGCACTCGGTGGTACGCGGAGAGCCCCGCGGGGGACGCCGCGTTCTCGCACAGGAACGTCAGGCCGTGCTCGGAACAGCGAGACGTGATGTGCCCACAGACTAACCAGGGGCGAGCACCGCGCGTGATGACGTAATCGTATCGGGTCCATGGAGTATCTCACAGTGGCCGCTCGGTACGTCATGGAGGCTCGCGGACTCGCGGTCGCCGCTCGGCGGTCCGCCCGGGATCATCCGGCGCCGTCCGAGCGGAGCGGTTGAGAATCGTTGAGAATCAGGGCCGGTACCGGCGCGTGCGATCGTCCTCGATGATCCCGTCCCATCCCATTCCGTAGCCGAAGGTGTAGGCGTGCCCGGCGGCATCGACGTAGGGCTCGTAGTCGAAGGGCAGGTCCTCGGCGTGCGCCTCGACGGCCTCCATCGAGGCCGGAAGCGTCATGGGCAGCAGACCGCGGGGCTCGGCGTCACCGCGCAGGAGGCTCCACACCGCTTCCTGCTGAACGCCGAAATCGACGACGATCGCGTCGGCGTACGGCTCGAGCTCGGCCAGGACCGTCGGGTTGTGCATGCGGATGATCACGATGACGGGCCGCTCCCCCATCGCCCGGCGGGCGTCGATGACGGCCGCGAGGTCGGATGCGTTGGCGGCGCGGGTCGTCTTGCCGCGGTAGGCGCGATCGGGGTGCTCCCTCTCCCGGTCGTCGCCGTGGGCGATGGAGCGCTCCCGGGCCGTGCTCGCCGTGTAGGGGCCGTACTGGAGGGAGATCGGCAGGTAGCCGTTGCCGCCCGCCTCCCGATCCTCGAGCGAGTAGGGATCGGTCAGGGGGGACTCGACGAAGACGACGGCGGCATCGGCCGAGTCGGGGTCGGCCGCGCGCTCGTAGGGGCACGCCCCGGCCACGAGGGGGTCGGTATCACGGGGCGGCTCGACCTGACGCATGAAGCCGAGCCGGGCATCGACGCGCCGGTGCGGCACGTGGACGCGGGCGACGTCCTCGGCCAGCGGCAGGACCCGGCCGGCGCCATCACCGCCGGCTCCGCGGTTCTTCAGCAGCACCAGGCTGTCGCGCTGAGCGGCGCGTCCGGCTGCGACGAAGGCCTCGCAGCCCACGACGGCGGTCGACTCGGCGGGGTCCAGGTAGGGGTTCTCGAACAGCCCGACGCGGAAGAACGCGCGCAGCAGGCGCGCCGCGGAGGACTCGAACCTGGCGCGGGCCGCCCGCTCCCCATCGCGCGCGGCGATGCGCCGGTAGGCCTCGATGATCGGGCCGGGCTCGCAGCTGCCCCCGAACTGGTCGATCCCGTTGTCGATGGCCAGCTGGTGACGGCCGACGACGTCCAGATCCTCCACCCCGTAGCAGCGCTGCCCGAAGTTGTTGATCTCCGCATCCGGGTCGGCCGTGATGCCCCAGTCGGTGCACACGACGCCGTCGTAGCCGCACCGCTCCCGCAGCAGGTCGTGGACGATCCACCGGTTGTAGGCGTTGGCGCGCGGCGCTGAGCCGTCGGAGCCGTTGTTGGTGGGCTCCCCGTCCCGCCCGGGGTAGCCCCAGGAGATCGTGTAGTAGGGCATGACGGCACCGGCGACGCCGGTGGGCCCGGGCAGCTCGAAGGCCGCGTCGGTGAAGGGGCGCAGGTGCTCGGCGGCGTTGCCACCGGGGTAGACGGCGAACTTTCCGAATCCGTAGTGGGCGTCGCGCCCGCCCTCCCCGGTGCCGCCACCGGGCCAGTGCTTGACCATGGCGACGACCGAGGCGCCGCCCCATCCCGCGTCGGCGGCGCTCGCCGCGGCGGGAGGGCCGGAGGCCGGGATCCCGACGGGCGGCGTGGTCTGCATGCCGTCGCAACAGGCTCGCGTGTAATCGACGACCAGTCCCCGGTGGGGTCCCCAGGTGTCCTGCAGCCGCATCCAGCGCGGGTCGGTGGCGAGGTCGATCTGCGGGCCCAGGGCGGTGGTGATGCCCAGCGCCCGGTACTCCCTGGAGATGATCCCGGCGTACTCGCGCACTCGCTCGGGATCGAGCAGCGCGGCCATCCCGATGCCCTCGGGCCATCGCGACACGCCAGCGGCCGCGGTGGCGAACTCGGCCCCGGAGGCCTCGGCCGCCCCGTGACGCGGATCGGACGAGATGCCCACCGGCACGCCCGGGGGCCGGGACTCCGCCAGGCACTGCAGAGCGTTGCTCCAACGCGCGGCCGTGGCGGCGTCCTGGAGCGCGATGACCAGGACGTGGCGCACGCAGTCCCGGACGATCATGGCGCGCTGCTGGTCGGTCGGCGTCCAGCCGGGGACGTCCGCCCGTGCGAACGGCAGGCCGTCGTAGGTCCCGGGGAAGGGACCGGCGCCGGGGTTGGGAACCATCTGGTGGGGCGAGTACACCATGAGGCCGGCGATCTGCTCGATGGTCAGCCGCGAGGCGAGATCGGCGGCCCGCTCGGCGGCGGGCAGGCGCCAGTCCTCGTAGGCGACGAGCTCGCCGGTGCGGGACAGATCCTTGAAGAGGTGCCCATCGACTGTGATGATCGGGGCCCCCGCGGTGACCAGGACGGGGCCGTCGGCCTGCTCATGGCGGGTCAGGGCGGGTTCCGACGGGCGGACTGCGCTCACGGCGGGGCTCCTCGGCGACGGCGACGCGGACCGGCCCATGGTCGCACACGGGGCCGGGCGGCGTCCGGATCACGGACCCGGCTCCCGTGCCGGATCGGCTGCCGCCGGCCCCGCGGCCGGGTCCTGCCGGCGGGCGGTCCGCCCGGGCCGCGGGCTCGGGTCCCGCGGCCGAGTCGCATGACGGCGGCACGACGTAGGCTGCCCCCATGAGGATGAGCGAACCCGCCACGCTGTCCGACTCCCGACTCGACCGCATCGAAGGAGTCCTGCTGGCCCAGGCCTGCGGCGACGCGCTCGGGGTGCCGTGGGAGCTCGGGCACCGCCCCGCCGACGCCGGCTGCGGGGCCGAGCCGGGAGACGGCTTCATGCAGGGCGGAGGGCTGGGCCCCTACGAACCCGGTGAGTGGAGCGATGACACCCAGATGGCGGTGGTCGTCGCACGGGTGGCGGCCACCGGGGCGGATCTGACGAGCCGTCCCGCCCTGGACGCCATCGCGAACGGTTTCATCGACTGGTACCGCTCCACGGCCTCCGACGTCGGTGTCCAGACGCGCGCGGTCCTGACGGCCGTCGCCCGTCACCGCGGCGAGCCGGGGGTCTCCGACCGGATGCGCCGGGCCGCGCTGGACTACCACGAGGCCTCCGGCGGCCGCAGCGCCGGGAACGGCGCGCTCATGCGCAACGGCGTCGTGGGCCTGACTCGCCTGCACGACCCGCGCGCCACCGCCGCGGCCGCCCGAGCCGTGGCGTCGCTGACGCACGCCGATCCCCTGGCGGCCGACTCCTGCGTCATCCAGGCCGAGATGATCCGCGCCAACATCGTCTCGCCCGCGTGGGAGGGCAGGCCGTTCAACGGGGCCAACCCGCTAGCCGCCCTCGACGCGGTGGACGAGGGGCGGCGCGGCTACTGGCACGATCTCTTCGACGGGGGCGCCTACGACCCCATGACCTGGGACCGGCCCGGGCTGCCGCCCACCGACGGATTCACCGTCGACGCCCTGGGCAAGGCCCGCCTGGCCTTCATCGCCGCCAATCACGCGGCGGGAGCACTCCCCCCGGACGCCGGTCGCACGGAGCTGGCGGGCGCGTGGATGCGACTCGTTTTGAGCCGCGCGGTGAGCGCCAGCGACGACTCGGACACCGTGGCCGCGATCGCCGGCGCCGTGGCGGGCAGCTACCTGGGCGCCTCCGCGATCCCGGCCGAGTGGGAGGCGAAGGTTCACGGGCTCCCGGCCGGACCCGGCTCCGAACCGTTGCGCGCCGCCGATCTGCGGTCCCTGGCGCGCGCGACGGCGCTGTCGGGGCTCGGACGTCCGAGGGGGTAGCCGCACGGAGCCCCGGCGCGCCCGCCGCCGGGCCCCGGGAACCCGGGAGCCGGCGACGGCAACAAGATGAGGGAGGTGAAAAAGCGGTCACGATATCGGGTCCTATCATGCCGCGATCGAGTCCGGCGTTATACTCGTCGAATGAGTCCCCATTGCGCGACACCGCTTCGTCTATGACAGAGCAGACGATGAGCACTCCGCTCGTTGATGCCATCGGGGCCGTATCTCGTCTCCATACCCCGTCCTCGTCCCTGATCGGCCTGCGACCGCCTCGAGGAACCAGTGACCATCTATCTTGCGACCGTCGTCGCCACGATTCTTCTCCAACTGCTGCGGGCGACCGTCGGCACGACCGACGGCGGGCCGCGCAGGACGTCAGCGGTGCAGTGGGGCATCGATTGCGTCTGCATCCTCGTGCTCGCCGCGGCTCCGGGCTTCCGCGCCTGGCATGTGGGAACGGACACGATCATGTACGTGTCCATGTACGACACCACGATCGACACCGCCTCGTGGAGCAATACCACGGAGCAGTCGATCGTCGAGCCGGGATTCGCCCTGTGGCAATTCATCTGGAGCCTCCTCGGGCTGAGCACGCGCTGGTTCCTGGTGGTCACCGCCCTGGTGACCAACGGCCTGCAGTACGGGGCCATCCGAATGATCGCCCCGAGGATGCTCCCGGCGATCAGCGCCTACTCGCTCTCCGGTTTCTACCTCTTCCAATTCAACGGCATGAGGCAGGCGCTCGCCATATCGATATTCGTCTTCGGCATGGCGCTCATCCTGCGGGGCCGCCGCCGTGGATGGGTGCTCCTCGTCCTGGCCGCCCTCGTCCACCAGTCGACCCTGATCGCCCTGCCGGCCTTCATCCTGGCCCACCGGTACCGCCGTCGCACGACGTTCAACACGCGCATCGTCCTGCTGTGCGGAGGAGTGGTCCTCGGCCTTCTGCTCGTGAGCGCCGCGCTCGCGGCATTCCTGACGGACCTGGTCGGCGACAAGTACGGCGCCTACCTGGGTCAGGACATGGGGTCGGGACGCGGGCGCCTCGTGCATCTCGCCCTCATGCTCATGGTCGTCTGGTTCCTCCAGTCCACGAGGCTCCCCGACGAGCTCCACTGCGCATCCCGCTTCTACTCCCTCGGCCTGGGCGCGCAGGTGGTGGGTCTCCAGCTCGCCGTCCTCGACCGGGTCACCCTCTACTTCGCGGCGTGCCTGCCAATGCTCATCGCTCCCCTGCTCGCCCACGGATCGAGGGCCCGTCACGCAGTGCTGTGGCTCGGCATCGTCACGTACTTCTTCATCAGTCTCACCCGTTATGGAGACCTGCTCCCCTACGAGTGGTCCCCGTCATAACGATCAGCGGTCGCGACGGGCCGGGCCCCACGATCCCCATCATCCCCCATCATCGTCCGCACCGGCTCCGGTGCGGCTCGGCCCGTGCCGGAGCCCGCCGGCATTTGCCAACATCCACCGGCATCTGTCAGCATCTGTTCGCCCCTGTCAATCACCGCCAATCACTGCCGGTCACTGTCAGCATCGAGGAGACGCACGATGACTGTCATTGCGAAGAATTGCGGCGAGTGCTTTCGCCACGCGGTAGCACGATGACCTCCAAAACGGGTGCGCGAGCGCTCGTTCTGGGCGGAACCTTCATCGCTCCGATAGCACAGTGGTTCGTTTTCTGGCTTCTCGCGCGTTACGGAAGCGTGGCGCAGTCCGGGGTGTTCGCCACACTTCTGGCGTACTCGACTCCTTTGTTCATCGCAGCGGGCTGGGGACTCAGGAACACCCTCATCACCCTGCGGCAGCGCTACCCCTTCGCCCTCTACATGAGAATCCGTCTGCTCCTTCTGAGCGCGGCGGCGATCATGCTCCTCGGGATCGGGGCGTGGGTCCGGGCGGATCCGACGATGCTGTGGGCGGTCCTGCTCATGAAGGTCGCCGACGGCGTCACCGACCTCCTCTACGGCCCGCTGCAGCGGCGGCAGGCGCTCGCGCCGTACGGCCTGCTCATGATCGCGAACGGAGCCGTCTCCGCCCTCATGTCCGGCCTGATGGCGGTGCTGTCCGCCGATCCGTCCATGATCGTCTTCGGCTCGTCGCTGGGATCGACGACCACGATGGCGCTCGCGATGGCGGCCCTGAGGCGCTATCGGGCGGTGGAGCCCAGCGACATCGAGGCGCCCGATCCCGCCCGTCGGCTGCTCAGGACCTCCGCCCCCGTCGCCTTCGCCCAGATACTGGCGGTGGTCCTGGCGAATACTCCGACCTGGATCGTCGCGGCCCTCGGCGAGCGCTCCGACGTCGGCCGGTTCGCGGCCGCGGCATACATCCTCACGCTCGGGTCCCTTCTCGGGTCCTCGCTCAACTCCATGTTCATCGGCGAGTACCAGTCCATCGCATCACGGCGCGGGTTCTACGCCCTGCTCCGTCGGCTCCGGCGGGCGACGATCGGAATCGGGATGGTCGGCGCCGTGCTGTCGGTCCTGGCGTTCTTCATCGGCCCGTTCCTGCTCGCGTCCGTTTACGGCCGGGACTTCAGCTTCTCGCCCTGGTTCATCGCATCGCTGACCGCGGCGGCGATCCTCGACCCGGGCACGTACGTGCTCAACGCGGGCCTGCTGGCGCTCAACGCGTACCGGAACCAGTTCCTGGTGGTCGCATGGGCCCTGGGCCTCACACTGGCCTGCATCCTCCTGTGCTACCTGGGGGACGCGCCCGCGCTCTGGGCGGGAGCAGCGGCCGCATCGACCGCCAACGCCGCCAAGATCGCCTTCTCGGCCCTCGCCATCGCCCGGATGAGGAGGAACCCCTCCGACCGCCCGCCCGACCGGCGCCGGCCGCGCCAGCAGACGATGATCACCCCCGACCAATGAACAAGACACTCATCCTCAACTCAGGCTTCTTCGCGGGAGAGAGCTACTACGTCAGTCGCCTCATGGAGCGCGGCGTGCCCGTCGCGCACTCCCTGAGGCCGCAGCCCCATCTCCTGGCGCGCGCGGCCAGGCGCCTCCACTTCCGGACGGGTCTGCCCGGGGCGTCGATCTGGTTCGAGCCCTGGGACCATCTGGTCGATGAGGCCGATGCGGTTCTGGTCGAATCCAGCGACCTCATCATCCCGGCCATCCTCCACATCCGATCGCGGTGGCCCGGCAAGCGCATCATCTCCTGGTACTGGAATCCGTCGGGTCCGGGCACGGACCCGTCGCGGCTGCCACCCGATATCTGCGAGTCGTGGTCCTTCGACCGCCGCGACTGCGAGAGGTTCGGACTCAACTACAATACGAACTACTCCTTCCGCGAGATCGCCCGGTTCCGCTCCGGAGACGCTTTCGACTTCCTCTTCGTCGGCGTGAACAAGGGACGCGCGAGCAAGCTATCGAGGCTGGCGGAGCAGCTCGAGCGCCACGGCTTCAGCTTCCGGTTCCGCGTCAACGGCCTCAGCAGGGCGGAGATCTCCTCCTATCCGCTCCTCGAACCGATCGACCCGATTCCGTACGAGGAGATCCTCCGATTGACCGGACAGGCCCGTGCGGTGGTCGAGCTCCCCCAGGCGGGTCAGACCGGGCTGTCCCTGCGCCCGATCGAGGCCTTCATGATGGGCAAGAAGATCCTGAGCTTCTCCGACGCGATCTCCTCCGAGGTCTTCTACGACCCGAGCCGGGTGCTCATTCTGGACCGACCCGACATCGGCAGGATCGACGAGTTCATGCGAACCGAGTCACTGCCCGCCGGCCAGGAGGCGCTGGACCACTATGATTTCGATCAGTGGATCCGGCGGTTCGGGTAGCGCGGCCCGGCATCCCGGTGCCGGCTGCTCAACTGCGGAGGTGACGCGCCCTGATGAATGCCGACGTACTGGCCCCCGGCCTGGTTCGCGAGGCCGACGGAACGACCCGGCCATTGAGAGTTCTTCACGTCACCGAGTGCTTCGGTGCCGGTGTCGGCCGCGCCGTCAGGCTGAGGGCGCAGGCGCTGCCGCGCGCGGAGCACCACCTCCTGTGGACCGGTGAGGAGACCCCGGCGGCATCCCAGTGGGCGTCCGTGGTCCCGCTCCCGCGGTCAGCCGTCTCGCGCGTCAAGGAGGCTCGCCGGAGGACGCGCCAGGTGAACCCGGACATCGTCCACGCGCACTCGAGCTGGGCGGGGGTCTACACGCGGGTCGTCGACATGGGACGGCCGGTGGTCTACGAACCGCACTGCTTCAAGTTCGACGATCCGGACCTCCGGCGCCCGATCAGCGGCGCGTTCCGGTTCGCCGAGCGCGTCCTCATGACCAGAACAGCGGCCATCGGAGTGCTCTCGCCCCACGAGCGGGCCGTCGTGAGCGCGATGTCCCGGCGCCTGCCCGTGATCGAGATCCCGAATGTGCCGACGGTGCCGCCCGGGCCCGAGCGGACGAGTCCCCGGCCCGACGGCATCAGCCGACTGGCCATGGTGGGACGGATCGCCCCGCAGAAGGACCCGCGGTTCTACGCCGATGCGGTCGGAGCGCTGCGCGAGTCCGGAGTCGCCATCGAGGCGGTCTGGATCGGGGACGGCGAGGGCGCCCTGAGGCGGCTGCTGGCCGAGGCGGGAATCCGCGTGACGGGCTGGCTGAGCCCCGCACGGGTGAGGGACCTTCTTCACGGCGCCGTCTACGTCCACTCGGCGCGCTACGAGGGATTCCCTCTGAGCCTTCTCGACGCGGCCGCGTGCGGGGCCCCGATCGTCGCGCGCAGGATCGCGGCCGTGGAGCACACCGACCTCCTCATGTCGGATGCTCCCGAGCAGGCGGCCGCTCTCGTCACCGATCTGCTCCGTTCGGAGGACGCCCTCGCCGACGCGAGGGCTCGAGGCGCTCGTCTCCTCGACGCCCACTCCCCGCAGCGCCTCACCGAGGCCCTGACTGTGCTGTACTCGGAGGCCCTGAAATGACGCCGCCCACCGACCGGATCTGCCTGGTGATCCCCTACTACGAGGCGGGGGAGGACCTCGTCGATTCCCTCGCGAGCGTGCGGTTGGAGCCGACCGACCTCATCATCGTCGTCGACGACGGGTCACGGCGATGCCCGGCGAAGGATCTCGTCCCCGAGGCGGTCGGAGACACACCGCTACGGCTCGTCGAGCTGGCGCGCAACAGCGGCATCACCGCGGCACTGCGCGCCGGGATCTCGAACGCCCCCCCGGACTTCGCCCTCATCGCCCGTCTCGACTGCGGCGACACCTGCCACCCGGAGCGCTTCACCAAGCAGCGGGACTTCCTCCTCGGGCATCGCGACATCGCCCTGGTCGGATCCTGGGTGGACTTCGTCTCGCCCGACGGATCCTTCCTCTACCGGCTCGAGCAGCCCGCCCGACCGTCCGCGGTCCGCAGGCGGATGCGCGTCAACTGCGCCATCACCCACCCCGCGGCGATGTTCAGAAGGGAGGCCTACGACCACGCAGGCGGCTATCCGATGAGCTACCCCGCGGCGGAGGACTACGGGCTGTTCGCGCAGATGCTCGCGACGTCGGAGGCGGCGAACATCCCGCAGGTCCTGGTGCGCTGCCGCACCGGGGACGGGGGCATCTCCGAGAACAGGCGCAGGACGCAGCTGGTGTCCCGCTGTCGAATCCTGCTCAGGCACTTCGACGGCCACCCGATGGCGGTCTACGGGATCCTCAGAGCCGTCGTGCAGCTGGCGACGCCGCGACGCTGGAGCACCCGGGCGCATCAGATCCGTGTCGGTCTCGCCGGACGCCGATCATCCGGGCGCGAGGACAACACGACCGATCAGGCGGATCCCTCCTGAGCGAGGACGACCTTGATGGTCTTGATTAGAATTCCCAGATCCATCGAGAAGGTCCAGTTCTCCACGTAGAAGAGATCGAAGCGAAGCGCCTCCTCCCAGCTCAGCGAGGACCGCCCGTTGATCTGCCACAGCCCCGTCATCCCGGGCTTGACCAACAACCGGCGCGCGGCCGTCTCGTCGTAGAGCTCGACCTCCTTGGGAACCTGGGGCCTCGGCCCCACCAGGCTCATCGACCCCTCGAGAACGTTGAACAGCTGAGGGAACTCATCCAAGGATGTGCGTCGCAGCAGGCGTCCGATCCGTGTGATCCGTGGATCGCCGTCCACCTTGAACAGGGGCTTGTCGGCCCTCCCCTGCCTGTTGAGCAGGGTCTTGAGCTCGGAGTCGGCGTTCACGCGCATCGTGCGGAACTTCCAGATCCTGAACTCCCGGCCGTCCCTGCCGACCCTGGTCTGCCGGAAGAACGCCGGTCCCCGATCATCCCGCCAGATGAGCAGCGGCACCGCGATCCACATCGGGACGAGAGCGAGGATCAGGACGGATGACGCGACGACATCGAACAGCCTCTTGACGAGAAGCTTCGTCCTGCCGAAGGATCCGAGCCGCATCTCGCTCAGGGATATGGAGCCGACCGGACGCAGATAACGCCGCAGGCCGGAGACGTCGAGGAAGGAGTGGACCATGAGGAGACGACTCGTCGTCCCCATGGAACGGCCGATTCTGCGCACGGCCGGCGGGGTGAGCCCGGAGGCCGGAGTGATCAGCAGGGTGATCTCGCCAGCCCCATCGACGACACGATCCAGATCCTCAACGCCCCCGATGACCGGCACCGGAAGCCGCTGGGCGTCGTAGCGGAACGGATCGGCATCGGAGAGGAAGGCGCCGCAGGGCCTCAGGCCGAGCTCGGGGCGCCGGCTGATGGCCGCGATGACCGCGGATGCCGACTCGCGCGAGCCGACGACGAACGCCGGATGTGTGAAGGCCCCCCTTCTCCTCGCCCTGATGAAGAACTGGCGAGCCCCCCAGCGCCAGGTGATGAGCAGCGCGACGCCGACGGGCAGGGCCACCAGGAAGTAGGCGCGGGGCAGCTGGGCGCCGCTCAGGTAGGATAGGAGGGCGAGGCTCCCGAACTCGATCGCGGAGGCCTGAAGCACGCGGTGGTACTCCTCGGGACCGTAACCGAGAAGACGCTCCCGATACGAGCTCATGGCTGCCAGGAGGAACCACCAGCTGAGGCCGAAGCCGATATCCAGCAGCACATCGTTGGGCAGGATGCGACCGGCTCTCGAGGCGACGAGGAATCCCCCGCCATCGAGTCCCACGAGGTGGTTGACGATGATGGCGAGTAGGATGACGACCAGGTCACCGACCCGGAGCAGGTACTGGAATCCCGCTGTCACGTGGGCACCAGAACTATTCGATGTGTCGTAGGGGGCGATGTGCGTGCGGGACATGGTCTCTCCAGGGTCGAGAAAGTGTCGAGGCGGCGCGAGATGGCAACCTCAGGGAAAGCTGCGGAACCAGGACGGCGACTCCGGGTAGCACGGGCCCCGGGTCATTGGCCGAGTGATCGGGTCGTCCCAGGGACCCGCGGGCGGGACCGGAACGACCGGAGTGGCCGTTCGGCCGGGAGCCCGATTCGGGGCCGGGCCGGATGCGGCAGTGGTCGGCGGCCGGCCGGGACCCGCGACGACCGAACCAGCGCCTGCGGCGAGGAGCATGCGGGCCCGGCGAAGCCTGCTGTGCGTGCGGCAAGAGCATTCGTGCGATGTCGGGACCGTGCACTCACCTGGCCCTCGCCGGCAGCGTGGGCCCCGGTGCGGCGGCGCCACCCGGCACTCCGACCGTGCGCCGTCCCGCCGTCGGCGCCTCTTGACGGGAGAGCGCCTGCCCGCGAGTAGCGGCCGCCGTCACCTCGTCCCCGATTCCGAGACGACGGCGGCCGGACGACGGCACCTGGTTGAGGACGACACCGAGGATGGTGCCCCCTCCCTGACGAATGGCTGCGATCGTCTGCTCCAGCTGATCATCCGTCGTCCGGCCCGTGCGCGCCACGAGAAGGACCCCGTCCGTGTGAGCACCGAGCGCAGCCGCATCGGTGACCGGGAGCGCGGCAGGAGCGTCGATGATGACGACATGCTTCGAGGACAGGTAGGTGACCAGGTCCGACATGCGTTCGGAGCCGAGGAGCTCCGACGGATTCGGGGGAGGATCTCCGGCGGGGATGATCCGCAATCCGGGCACCGCGGACTGGACGAGCACCCCGTCCAGGGAGGTCGCGCCGACGAGAAGCTGCGTCAGCCCGGGATGACGACGGCCGGCCTTCCCCTCGTCCTGGGGCCTTCGGCGGCGCAGATCGCCGTCGATGAGGACGACCGACCGGCCGGCCAGCGCCATGACACGAGCAAGGTTGCAGGCGACGGTCGACTTGCCGTCGCCCTGCACGCCCGAAGTCACGACGAATGAGCGAACGCCCTCATCGACGTTGGCGTAGCGCAGGTTGGTGCGCAGCTTCCGGAAGGCCTCCTCCGCCCCGGGGCCGCCATCCGCGTTCACCTGGCCGTGCGCGATGGCATTCGACGCGGGGATGACGCCGAGAACCGGCCGGTCGATGACGGCGGCGATGTCCGATGCGGACCGGACCCGCTTGTCCCACACCTCGCGCCCCAGGGCCAGGGCGTAACCGAGCAGCACCCCGCCCAGGATCCCGCCGCCGAGGTAGGTGGGCACCGACGGCGATCGGGCTGTGGCCGACAGACTCGACGGGGACATGAGCACGACCGTGACCGGCGAGTCCTCCCCCTCCAGCTGCTTGACCTGCTCGGCCGACTGCCGCACGACCTCGTCCGCGATGCTCCGGGCCTCGGAGGCCGAGGAGGCCGTCGCGGTGACCGTGATCGTCAGGGTGTTGTTCTTGTTGGTCGCGGACAGGGAGCGGGACAACTCGGCCGATGTCGTGTCGAGGCCCAGGGAGTCGATGACTCCCTGGGCAACGGCGTCGGAGGTGAACACGGGCACGAAGGCCTTGACCTTCTGCGTCGCGAGCTGGGAGGCCGCGTAGTACGAGTCCGTCTGCTGCGGCGCCTCCCCGTCTTGGGACACCGTGACGCGAACATAGGCGTCCGCGGACGCCTTATACGAGACGGGAGTCAGCCAGACCACCACGAGGGACAGGAAAAGACCGGTGAATAAACCGATGGCGATGGCGACAACCTGTCGGCGAGTGAGCTTGATAAGTTCCTCGAATGTCATACCGCCATCACCGACCGAGATTCACAACTGAGCATGTCGCGTATCTCCTACAGGGATAGGTGGATAGAGATAGCCTCGGGGACGATACCACGACACAGGGAAGAATACCACGGCCCATACCAGCTCGTTTCCCACTCGTTAGGGCGTGGCGGCACCGGAGCCCCACTCTACCCCTGCCCCCACCGGAGCCAGCAGGCCCGACGAGCGGGAGGGGCCCACGAGTCATCGGCGGTACCGACCTCGCCGGTGAGGGCGCTGACGACGAGCGAGGGAAGAGACGGCTCGTCGCGCGCACGGCAGTCATGACCGAGCATGTGGAGCAGCGGCCCCATGTGCCGGGGTAGGACGAGACTGCCGATCGCCTCGCCGAGCTCCCCGTACGTGATGACCTCGTGGTGGGCCGCCACGTCGAGCAGCACCTCCCGGGCCCGCACGACGGCCTCCGCGAGGCGGGGCGTGAGTGTGAGCATCCGCTCACCCACCGGGTATCGTCCGCCGACGTCCAGAGCGAGAGCCCCCGGCTCCCCGCCGCGTGCGGGGAGCCGGGGTTTCCGCTGGGATCGCCGTTGCTCCTCAGAACAGCCGCGCCCGGAAGACATAGACGACTGCGCCCAGCACCGTTGCGACGGCGCCCAGACCCGCGGCGGCACGACCCACGGTCTTCTGAAGACCCGCGGATCCCCCGGCAGCGGGCTGCCTCGCCGTCATCTCCCCGCCCTGGGCGGCCGCGCCGACCCCATCGGCCGGGGAGGCGGCGAGAACGCCCTGCGAGGCCTGCCCGGTGGAGGCCGCCTGAGTCGCGTCGGTCCCGTTCTGGGAGTCGGAGGGCGCCTCGCTCTGCGCCGAGGAGTCCGCCGGCGCCGCGGCCTGCTGGTCCCCTCCGGCGGCGGGCGCCCCCGACGTCGGAGCGCCCTCCTTCCAGGCGGCATTGACCAGGGCCCCGCGATCAACAGCGGTACCCGCGCTGAGTCCGAGTGCGTCGGCGATGTCCTGCGGCAGCGGCGTGCCGGTGCCCGCGGCGGGCCCGCCCGGCTTGGCGTGCAGGTCGGAGGTCTTCCAGGCGGTGGGATCGGCCGACTCGCTCACCAGGACGGGGTTGGCGTCCCGCGCGCCCTGCAGGTCGACCCCGTTGGACTCCTTGCCCTCCGTCGTCACGTTCGGGCTGCTGGAGAAGTCGGACAGAGAGGCCGCGTTGATGCTGTCGGTCTTGCGGTCCGCACCGTACTGCCACAGGACGGTGGTCGAGGGCTGTGTGGTGGGCTGACGGTAGTAGACGTTGTAGTCGATGCCCTTGATCATGTCGTTCGCGTACAACGCGCTCGAGCCATCGGCGTCCTTGTCGCCCGTGACCTGCACCATGGCGGAGAACCGCCACACATCGCCCTCGGAGGCCATCTGCTCGGAGGACAGGATGTTGTTGTAGATGGTCGTGTCCAGGGTGTCCCACTTCAGGCCGTGCTGCGTCGACCAGCTCTCGGGCATGGTGCAGGAGCCATCGCCGGCGCGCGCGTTGCAGCCGTCGGAACGGGTGTCCTCGTACACCGAGATGCTCGTCAGCGCGTGCGTCACCGTGTTGTTCCACACCTGAGTGCTCTCCGAGCCCGCGACCTGGATGCCGAGGCCGGCTCCTTCGATGAGGTTGGAGGCGATGGTGTTGCTCTTCGAGACCTCGACGAAGATCGCGGTCGGCACATTGACGAAGTGCGAGGCCAGGACGCTGGAGTTGATCACGCCCTCGTCGAACCAGATGGCGGACTGCCGGTTGCTCGCCCACGAGGACGACTCCGAGTGGTCGGTGCCCGACTGGGAGTAATCGACGGTGTTGTAGGCGTAACGAATGCCCTCCGCGTGCGTCACCTTCATGTCCGACATGGTGCAGTAGGCCCCGCAGCCCACGGTGATGAAGCCCTTGCTGTTGTTGCCCGACCAGAGGTTGTTCTCAACGGTGACGTTGGACGAGCGGTTGATGCCCATCCCCACGCCCCCGTTGTCGACCAGGCGGTTGTCGGACACCGTCGCGTCCTTCACGTTGGTCAGGCCCAGGGCCGCGCCGCCCCCCGAGTACCTGAAGGTGTTGCCGGTGATCTTCAGACCGCTGCCTGAGGCGAAGATCATGACGCCTCCCGTGCTCCCGCCGATATCGGGGTCGACGTAGCTCCACTCCTGGACCGGGGAGTACTTCTCCACGGTCAGGCCCTGCAGGCTCGAGTTGGCGCCGGACAAGGACAGGGCCCGCGAGTGCTGGGCGACCTCGACCGTGTGCTGGGAAGGATCCACTCCGATGACGTAGGCGGCGCCCCGGTGCTCCTTGGTGTTGAACCCGGCCCGGTTGTTCCCCGGCTGCTTCATGGTGATCGGATCACTGTCATCGACGTAGAAGGTCGAGGCCGTCACCTCCTCGCGCGTGGCGACCTGCGTCAACGGGGCGCCATCGACGAAGACCTGCTCGGGATGCGCCGCCATGCCCTCGGCGGACGGGTCCGCGTTGGTGGTGCACACCGTGCAGAAGCGGACCATGTCCGCGGACGTCGACCAGGTGCTGCCGGACGCGGACCAGGAGGTGGGGACCTCGGCGCCCGAGAGCACGGGGGCGGCGCCCTGCGCCGCGCGGATGGTCACGCTCTTGTCGGTCGAGATCTCACCCTCGCGATAGGTGCCGTCCCCGACCTCGATCGTGGCTCCGTCCCCGGCGCTCGCAACGGCCTCCCCGATGCTGGAGTACGGCTTGTCCGCCGATCCGTCGCCGCCCTGGGCGGCCGAGGCCGATACGTGGATCACGCCGTCACCGGAGTCGGCCGCGACGGCCGGGGATGTCAGTGGGAGCGCAATGAAAGCTAGTACGGCGACAACGATGGCTGTACCGGTCACCCCGGTTGTCCTGGCTGCACTGCGACGCACGCGGGTCCTCCTCCTCCAGGCTGCTTAAAACCGTGTTCACCGTACCGTTATCGTCCGGCGAGCGCGACCGTGCATCTCACACAGTGGGTTCGTGCGTCCACGGACGCACGGCAGGTGCGCGGCTCGCCCCGCCCCGCCGGACCGCCCGGGACCGGGGTCTGGGAGGATGGGTCCATGACTTCTCGAGGCGATGGGACGAAGAGCGGTGGAGGATACGAGGAGCGCGGGGGACTCCACCCGTCCGTGCCCGTCCACGGCCGGATCGGACTCGGCCAATTCCTCAAGTTGGCGGGCCTCGTGGAGGACGGCGCCGGGGCGCGCGCAGCCGTTCAGTCCGGCGATGTCTCCGTCAACGGCGAGGTCGATACCCGCCGCGGACACCCTCTGGCGGACGGCGACGTCGTCGTGGTGAGTCTGCCGACCGGCGCCGCGGGCGCCGTCGTCGAGCAGGTCCGATCCGAGCGGGACCCGACGCAGCGCCCCTGACCGACATCGCTCGGGGCGAAAACCGCTCGACGTCGGAATGCCGTCAGGATCTCAGGCATCCGGGCCCGAGCAGCGCCTTGATGTCCGAGTAGAAGGCCGCGCTCGCCTCGACCCGCAACGAGGAGTCCAGCTGCGTGCGCACCTCCCGGCCGGGACTGGTCAGGTTGAGACGCACGGTCGACATGCCCGGGTGGTTCTCGAGCACCGCCTTGAACCTCTCGACCAGTGGAGCGGTGCACCGGTTCGTCGGCAGCGTGATGGTGACCGCCTCGTGAGTCGCGCTGGAGACGTCCGGGAGAGTCATCTCCTGGGCGTACAGGGCCACCTGCCCGTCGCGCCGGTTGAGGCGCCCCCGCACGGTGACCACCGTGTCCGGCGCCAGCATCGTCGACACGGTCTGATACGTGCTCGGGAAGAAGAGCGCCTCGATGCTCCCACCGAGGTCCTCGATCTGGGCGATGGCCCACAGGTTGCCCTGCTTGGTGGTCTTGCGGGTCAGCCCCGTGATGAGCCCGGCGATCGTGACCATGGCGCCGTCGGGGCGCTCCTCGTCCTCGACCAGGTCGGCGATCTCCGTGTCGGCGAGCTTGCCCAGCACGCCCTCCAGCCCCAGCAACGGGTGGTCGGAGACGTACAGGCCGAGCATGTCGCGCTCGTAGGCGAGCTTGTCCTTCTTGTCCCACTCGGGCAGATCGGGCACCTCCGAGGAGAAGACCGGGCCGGACCCGAAGGGGTCGTCGGTCCCGCCCGGGCCGCCGCCGTCGCCCATCATGGAGGCGAACAGATCGAACTGGCCGGCGGCCTCGTTGCGCTTGACGCCGATGATCTCGTCGACGAACTCCTCATGACAGGCCTGCAGGGAGCGCCGGGACCGCCCCAGGGTGTCGAAGGCGCCGGCCTTGATGAGGGAGTCGATGGTGCGCTTGTTGCAGACCACGGCCGGGACCTTGTCGAGGAAGTCCTCGAAGGAGGCGAACTCGCCCTTGGACTCTCGCGCCGTCACGATCGCATCGACGACGTTGAGGCCGACGTTGCGGACGGCGGCCAGGCCGAAGCGGATGTCCTCGCCGTCGGCGGAGAACTGGGCGCGGGAGGCGTTGACATCCGGGGGCAGGACCGTGATGCCCATGTGGCGGCACTCCCCCAGGTAGACGGCCAGCTTGTCCTTGTTGTCCTTCTGACTGGTCAGCAGCGCCGCCATGTACTCGGTGGGATAGTGCGCCTTGAGGTAGGCCGTCCAGTAGGACACGACCCCGTAGGCCGCCGAGTGGGCCTTGTTGAAGGCGTACTTGGCGAAGGGCACCACGACGTCCCACAGGGTCTTGACGCTCTCCTTGGAGAACCCCGCCTGGACCATGCCGGCCTCGAACTCGACGAACATCTTGGCCAGGATGTCCATCTTCTTCTTACCCATGGCCTTGCGCAGCGCGTCGGCCTTACCCATCGAGAAGCCCGCCAGGTCCGTGGCGATCTTCATGACCTGCTCCTGGTACACGATGAGGCCGTGCGTGGTTCCCAGGATCGGCTCAAGGGCATCCTTGAGCTCGGGGTGGATCGGGACGACCTCCTGCAGGCCGTTCTTGCGCAGCGCGTAGTTGGTGTGGGACTCCGCCCCCATGGGGCCGGGCCGGTAGAGGGCGCCGACGGCGGAGATGTCCTCGAAGTTGTCGGGCTTCATCAGGCGCAGCAGGGTGCGCATCCCGCCGCCGTCGAGCTGGAAGACGCCCAGGGTCTCACCGCGTGAGAGCAGCTCGTAGGTACCGCGGTCGTCGAGCTCGACGTGGTCGATGTCCAGGGCGGGCTTGCCGTTGGCGACGATGTTGTCCAGGGCGTCGGAGATGACCGTGAGGTTGCGCAGCCCCAGGAAGTCCATCTTGAGCAGGCCCAGGTGCTCGCAGGTGGGGTAGTCGAACTGGGTGATGTAGGCGCCGTCCTGGAGGCGCTGCATCATGGGGATGATGTCGGTCAGCGTCGCCGATGACATGATGACGGCGCAGGCGTGAACGCCCCACTGGCGGGTCATGCCCTCCAGCCCCCGGGCCAGCTCGACGATCTTCTGCGCGTCGGGGTCCTCGGCGTGCAGCTCGCGGAACTGCTGCGCCTCCCCGTAGCGCTCGTCATCGGGGTTGAACATCCCCTTGATGGAGATGTCCTTGCCCATGATGGTCGGCGGCATGGCCTTGGTCAGCCGATCGCCCACCGCGTAGGGGTAGCCCATGACGCGGCTGGAGTCCTTCAGGGACTGCTTGGCCTTGATGACGCCGTAGGTGACGACCTGGCTGATCTTGTCCGAGCCGTACTTGTGCTTGACGTACTCGATGACCTCGTCGCGCCGGCGCTCGTCGAAGTCGACGTCGATATCGGGCATGGAGATGCGCTCGGGATTGAGGAAGCGCTCGAAGATGAGCCCGTGCTTGAGAGGGTTGAGCTCGGTGATGCCCATGGCGTAGGCGACCATGGACCCGGCGCCGGAGCCGCGCCCCGGCCCCACGCGAATGCCGTTGCTCTTGGCCCAGTTGATGTAGTCGGCCACGACCAGGAAGTACCCGGGGAATCCCATCTGGGTGATGACGCCGATCTCGTACTCGGCCTGCGCGCGGCAGTCCTCGGGGATGTCGCCGTGGAAACGGCTGTCCATGCCCTTCCAGCACTCGCTCACGAACCAGGATTCCATCGTCTCCCCCTCGGGGACGGGGAAGGCCGGCATGAAGGAGGCGCCCTCATCGACGGTGGCGAAGTGGACGTTGCACTGCTCGGCCACCAGCAGGGTGTTGTCGCAGGCCTGCGGCACCTCCCGGAAGAGCTCCCGCATCTCGCGACCGGGTCGCAGGTAGTAGGTGTCCCCATCGAACTTGAAGCGATCCGGATCGGTGAGCACCGATCCGGAGTTGATGCACAGCATCGCGTCCTGAACGGTGCGGTCCTCGGGACGCACGTAGTGGGAGTCGTTGGTCGCCAGGAGCGGTGCGCCGAGCTTCTCGGCCAGGCGCAGCAGATCCTTGGTGACGCGCTGCTCGATCTCCAGGCCGTGATCCATGAGCTCGACGTAGAAGAACTCCCTGCCGAAGATGTCCTGCAGCTCGCCGGCGGCGCGCAGCGCCTCGTCCCACTGGCCCAGGCGCAGACGCGTCTGAACCTCCGAGGAGGGGCAGCCGGTGGAGCCGATGAGGCCGGCCGAGTAGCGGGAGAGCAGCTCGCGGTCAATGCGGGGCGCCTTGCCCCACTGGCCCTCCAGGGAGGCGTAGGAGTCCATCCGCATGAGGTTGTGCAGGCCCTCGTCGGTGCGCGAGAGCAGGGTCATGTGCGTGTAGGAGCCGCGGGCGGAGACGTCGTCGCTCCGCTGCGACTCATCGCCCCAGAACACGCGCGTCCTGTCGAAGCGGGAGGTGCCCGGCGTCATGTAGGCCTCGACACCGATGATCGGCTTGATACCGGCCCTGGTGGCGGCGTCGTAGAACTCGTAGGCGCCGAACATGTAGCCGTGGTCGGTGATCGCCAGGGCGGGCTGCCCCAGCCGCTCGGCCTCGGCGACGTAGTCCTTGATCTTGCCCGCGCCGTCGAGCATGGAGTAGTCGGTGTGGACGTGGAGGTGGACGAAGTCGTCCCTGGGTGCTTCCCGGTTGCCCGTGCTGCTCGTCTCCGTCATGGGACCCATCCTAGGGGCCCGACGGCGGAGCCCCGCCCCGCCGAGCCGTTCGCAGGACGTCGTTCCCGCGCTCCCGGGATGCGCCGTCGGGGTCGTCGGAGGGGAGGACGACCGTATGGGCCATGTCCTGATGGAGGATGCCCGCGTCCAGGTAGGACTCGCCGGTCAGGACGGTGTAGCCGCAGCGGGCGTAGAAGCCCATCGCCTGCTCCTGGGCGGACAGGATCACGGTGACGGCCGGGCGGGCGCCCTCCCGGGGCACCGCCGCCCGACGGCACGCGGCGGCCTCGATCGCGGCGACCATCCGGGCTCCCAGCCCCGTACCGCGGCAGGCGCGACGCACGGCCAGCCGTCCCAGGTGCACCACGCCCGGATGCCCGAGGTCCAGCAGGATGCGGCCGGCGGCCAGCGGCGCCCCATCCGCTCCTCGGGCGAGCATGTGGATCGTGGTGGCCAGATCATCACGGGCATCGATCTCCAGGGCGAAGGGCACGTCCTGCTCCCCGACGAAGACCTCCAGGCGGACGCCGGCCGCACCGGCGCGGACGGCGTCCGCGGCCGGGCCCGTCGCGTCGCCCGCGCAGGCCTCGAAGCGGCACGGCTCGACGACGGCCCCCACAGGCGCGATCAGAAGCTCCGGGAATCCGGGGTGCGTTGCGGACAGCGGCACTGCCGGCTCCTCTCGGTCCCGGGACGGGTGGTGGACGTCATGATCGCAGTACGTCGAGGGCGCGGACGAGATCGTCCGGGTAGTCGGAGCGGAAGGTCATCCGCTCCCCGGTGATCGGGTGGGCGATGCCGAGCTCGCGGGCGTGCAGCCACTGACGGCCGAGGCCGGTTCGAGCGGTCATGACGGGATCGGCGCCGTAGGTGGCGTCCCCCGCGCACGGGTGGCCGACGGCCGCCATGTGGACGCGGATCTGATGGGTGCGACCGGTCTCGGGACGCGCCTGCGCCAGGCACGCCCGGGGCATGACCTCGATGACGTCGTAGTGCGTGACCGACTCGCGTCCGCCGTCGATGATCGCCATCCTCCACTCGCGACCCGGGTGACGGCCGATGGGGGCGTCGATGGTGCCTCTGGGAGGATCGAGATGGCCCTGAACGACCGCGTGATAGGTCTTATCGACCGCGTGCTCCCGGAAGGCGCGCTTGAGGACGGAGTAGGCCCGTTCCCCCTTGGCCACGATCATGACGCCGGATGTGCCCACGTCGAGCCGGGACACGATGCCACGGCGCTCGGCCGCCCCGGAGGTGGCCACCCGCACTCGCATCGCCCTGAGCGCGCCCAGCACGTCGGGACCGTCCCAGCCCATCGACGGGTGGGCGGCCACGCCGGCGGGCTTATCGACGACGACGATGTCCTCGTCCTCGTAGAGCAGCCCCATGCCCGCCACCGGCGTCGCCGCGGGCTCGACGGGACGGGGATCGGGCAGCTCCGCCTCGATCACGGCGCTCGCCGTCACCCGCTCGGACTTGCCGGCCGGCGCCCCGTCGAGGCGGACCGCGCCCGCCGAGCACAGCTCGCCGACCTTCGAGCGCGACAGTCCGGTCATCCGGGACAGGGCGACATCGATCCGCTCCCCCACCAGGCCATCGGGCACCGGAAGCAGCCTCGGGCTCACGGCCGCCCGCCTCCGAGCTCCTCGTCCTCCGCTCCGTCGGCGCTCGTCCCCGACGGCGCCCCCGGAGCGCCGCCCTCGGCGACACCGGAAACCGGACGGGCGCCCCGGCGCCGACCGCCGTCGACGGGCCCGCGATCCGCGGAAGCCCGCTCCTCGCCCGGTTCCCCGGCCCGCGTGCCGTCGATCTCGAACCCGGCGGCCGATAGGGCCATAATGGCCGCGGCTGCACCGACAATGGCGATATCAGCGACATTCCCGACGAACAGGCCACCATAGTCGATGAAGTCGACGACGTGCCCGCGAAAGATCCCCGGATCCCGGGCGAGCCTGTCAATGAGGTTACCAACAGCGCCCCCCAGCACAAGACCGAGAGTGGCCGCCCACCACATGGATCCCAGCCGTCGCGACACCCGGAGCACAATCACGGTCACGACCACGGCCACGGCGGTGAAGACCCAGGTCTGGCCCGTGGCGAAAGAGAATGCGGCACCGGGATTGCGGACCAGCACGAGCCCCAGCCAGTGCCCCAGCACATCAATGCGGCGGGAGCCCGTCAGGGCGCTCACCGCCCAGGCCTTCGTCAGCTGATCGACGACGACGACGCTCAGCGCGAGGCACCACAGCACGATGATCCAGCGACTGGGCCTCGACGGGCGCACCCGCGCCGGTCCCGGAGTGCGCCGTCGGCCGGCGGGGTCGCCGACGGCGAACGCGCTCGGCTCGGGAGCGCCAGTGGATGCGGGCTCGGGCATCTGACTCATGGTTCCTTGATGTCAACGGGCATCAATGCGGGCGGCTGGGCGAAACGACCGAGAGCGACGACCCGCGAAGGGTCGCCACCCTCGAACGATGGTGATCGATCACGCCCGCGAACACGCGCCGCCGGGGCGTGCTCGTCCAGGGCAGCCGGCCTCACAGGCCCGCGGCGGTCGCCTCCTCGCCGTCCTCGACGTTGGACAGGAGGCCCTGCAGGTAGCTCTTGAGCCGAGTGCGGTAGTCGGACTCGAAGCGGCGCAGCTCATCGATCTTGTGCTCAAGACCGGAGCGCTCCTTCTCGAGCTGGGCCAGGGTGCGATTGCGCTGGTCCTCGGCCTCGCGGACGATCTGCTCGCCGGTGGCACGGGCCTCGCCGATGATGCGCTCGCCCTCGGCACGGCCGTTCGCAACGTGCTCGTCGTGCAGGCGCTGAGCCAGCTCGAGCATGCCGGAAGCGGCGGTGGGCTCCTCTCCTCCAGCAGCGCCCTGCTGGAACACGGGAGGCGTCATCACCGGGGCGACCGGGGCGACCGGGGGCTCCTGCTGCTGGACGACCGGCTCCACGACGGTGGTCTCGGAGATTCCGCGCGCAGCCGTGTCGCCGAGCTCGGCCACACGCCTGTTGGCGGCATCGAGCTTGGCCTTGAGATCGGCATTCTCGGCCTCCAGCTGGCGCATCGCCTCAACAACCTCGTCGAGGAACTCGTCGACCTCGTCCTGCTCGTAGCCCTCGCGGAACTTGGTCGCCTGGAACTTCTTGTTGAGGACGTCGTCTGCCGTCAGCAGCGTCATGGTCGTCACCTCGGTGTCGTTACGGAAGATGTCACGGTCACCGGTTCAACCGGTCACTCATACGGATAGAGTACCTGAACTCGAGGTTCAGGCCACTTTGGATGCGCCACCTCACGTCACGGTGCGATATCGATAGCTCGCTCAATGCGCCTAATCATGCGACTTGCAGCCCATTACTCCGCTGTTGGAATAAGCCGGACGAGGAGCGTGTCACGACTGATCAGCGGGTAGCGAAGCGCCTCAACCCAGGGCTGCCAGGAGACGCTGGACGATGGAGATGCCGATGAAGAGGACCAGGAAACTCAGGTCAATGCCCACGCCCCCCAGGCGCAGCGCCGGGACCACGCGCCGAAGCCACCGCAGGGGCGGATCGGTGAGTCCGTAGACCAGGTTCGCCAGCACGAGCAGCGCTCCGGTGGGACGCCAGCCCCGAGCGAGCATCTGCACCCAGTCGATCACGACGCGCACGAGGAGAATCAGGAGGTAGAGGTAGAGCAGGCTCGAGACGATCGAGGCGATGGCGGAGATCACCGTCCCGCTCCCCCTCAGCTCTGGTTGAAGAAACGGCCGTTCGCCTCGGCGGCGATGGCGCCGCCGTCGATGTCGACCGAGGCGGGCGTCAGCAGGAAGACGCGCGGCGTGACCCGCTCGATGGCCCCGTGCAGACCGAAGACCAGTCCCGCGGAGAAGTCGACCATGCGACGGGCATCGGACTCGTTCATATTCGTCAGGTTGACGATCACCGGCACACCATCGCGGAAGGACTCGCCGATGACCCGCGCCTCGTTGTAGGTGGAGGGATGGACCGTGACGATGCGACGCAGATCCGGGGCCGCCACCGGTTCGGGGGAGTCGGACTCCTCGTAGGCATGGTCGTAGGCGCGATCGTAGGGCTCGTCGTACGTCTCCTCGGCGGGCGCGTACTCGTCGTCGTAAGGGGCCTCGGCCTGGTAACCACCCTCATAAGCGTCCTCAGCGGGCTCGGAGTAACCGAGGAAGTTCGTCATCTTGCGCAGCGCGCTCATGGTGTGCTCCTTCTCCGTCCGGACCCTGAGCAGTCCGGACATGCCGACGGTATCGGCGTTTGGGAGAGGGGCTGATGATTCGTCGCGGCGTGTCCCGGCCCGGCGATCCCGAGCGAGTCACTCTTCGATGACGGCCCGAGGGGGCGCCGCGATCACGACTCCGGCGATACGACCGGTGACGCCGTCGCGCCGATAGGAGTAGAACCGCCGATCCTCCATCGTGCACCACGGGCCGCCAGTGACATGGCCGATACCCTCTCGTCTCAACTGGGCGCGCACTCCCGCGGCGACGTCGAGCCCGGGCGTTCCCCAGCGCGTCGTCGTCGCGCACTCGGGCTCGATGGCGGCCGCGGCCGAGTGCATCTCCTCGGGCACCTCGTAGCAGGCGCCGCACACCGTCGGGCCGATCGCGGCCCATATGTCCGCCGGCCGCGCTCCGCGGGCGGCGAACACCGCCAGCGCCTCGGAGACGACACCGCCGAGCATGCCCTTCCTGCCCGCGTGGACAGCGGCCAGGAGGGCGCCGTCGCTCGTGGCGAGCAGCAGCGGGACGCAATCGGCGACGAGCACCCCTGCGGCCCGCGGGGCCCTCGGGTCCCGACGCACCAGGACGAGGGCGTCCGCCGTGGGGAGGCAACCGCGCCGCGCCACGACCGCGGTGGCGGAGTGGACCTGGTTCATCCAGGCGATGTCGTCATCGTCCAGCCCCAGCGCGCCGGCGAGACGGTGGCGGTTGCGCGCCACCCGATCGGGATCGTCCCCGACGTGGGCGGCGAGATTGAGGCCCGCGTACGGATCATCCCGAGGCGCGCGCGCCTCCCCTGCGCCGCGGGTGGTGAAGCACCCGCGCGCGCACGGACCCAGTACGACCTCCAGCAGGCCGATGGGGCTCACGGCGCTAGCGCAGGAAGTCGGGCAGGTCGATCTCGTCCTTCTCGGCGTCCACGCCGATGACGCGCGGGACATCGAGCTCCGGCCCGGCCTCCGGGAGCGAGTCGTCGACGTAGGCGGGGACCTCGCCGGCGGTCGGTGGCGAGGACGGGGCGGGCGCGGGCCTGCTGCCGACCGGCGGCGAGGGGCGGACGACGGGTCGCACGACGGGGTTCTCGGCGGCGTGCGCCCCCCCTCGCGGGGCGAAGACGGATGCGGGGCCCGCCGACGGCGGGGTGGACGGAGTGGCGGACGCCGCGGCCTTCGCCAGGTTCGGGACCGGCTCGGTCCGGGCGCTGGGCAGGGGCTCCTCGTCGAAGCCGGCGGCGATGACGGTCACGCGCACCTCGTCGCCCAGGGCCCCGTCGACCACGTTGCCGAAGATGATGTTGGCCTCGGGGTGGACCGCCTCGCGCACGAGGTTGGCGGCCTCGGAGATCTCGAACAGGCCGAGATCGGAGCCGCCCTGGAAGAACAGCAGGACCCCGTGGGCGCCCTCGATGGACGACTCGAGCAGGGGCGAGGCGATGGCCTGCTCGGTGGCGGACAGGGCGCGCCCCTCCCCGGTCGCGGAGCCGATGCCCATGAGCGCGCTTCCCGCGTCCTGCATGACCGACTTGACGTCGTTGAAGTCGACGTTGATGAGCCCCGGGGTGGTGATGAGCTCGGTGATGCCCTGGACACCTTGCAGGAGAACCTGGTCGGCCTGCTTGAAGGCGTCGACGACGCTGATGTTCCTGTCGGCGATCTGGAGGAGGCGGTCGTTGGGGATGACGATGAGGGTGTCGACCTCGGCACGCAGATTGGCGACACCGTCCTCGGCCTGGGCCGCACGACGCCGACCCTCGAAGATGAAGGGGCGGGTGACCACACCGATGGTCAGGGCCCCCAGCTCGCGGGCGACCCTGGCGACGACGGGCGCCGCACCGGTCCCCGTGCCGCCCCCCTCGCCGGCGGTGACGAACACCATGTCGGCGCCCTCGAGCGCCTCGCGGATGTCGTCCTCGTGATCCTCGGCCGCCTTGCGGCCGATGGAGGGATCGGCCCCGGCTCCGAGTCCCCGGGTCAGGTCGCGGCCGATATCGAGCTTGGTGTCGGCGTCCGACATGAGCAGGGCCTGGGCGTCGGTGTTGACGGCGATGAACTCGACGCCGCGCAGTCCGGCTTCGATCATGCGGTTGACGGCGTTGACGCCGCCACCGCCAACGCCCACCACCTTAATGACTGCCTGGTAGTGCTGCGATTCCGCCACTGTCTGCCTCCGCGAGTTCGTGCCGAGCCCCGTGGGACTCCCCTCAACCCTCAACCTCAAGTTAAGGTTTATACTTATGTCATTCTGCCGATGACATGGGCAACGCTATGGGGCGTGCGGGCGCCGTCGTCGTATTTGGCCTCGGCGTGTTCTCCCACGGGCGCGACACTCCTCGGACGCCCCCGGGCTCGCCGCCGCACGCTCGCGGAACGCCCGCCCGAGGGGCTTGCCCACGGCATCCGCGAACCGCCTCAGGACGTCGTCGGGCTGTGCGGGCTCGAGACGTCGTAGGTGGAGGCCGGCTGCCCCAGCAGCACCGCGAGAACCGCCGCCTTGAGGGCCGCATCGGTGCCGTCGCCCCACACCACACGAGCGCCGCCGCTCAGCATGAGGGTGACCTGCCCGGTCGTCGTCGCACTGCCCGAGGCCACCTGCGCGCGAGTCGCCTCATCCAGGCTCCCCACGGCCTGAGCGACGGCGCCGACCTGCTCCTGCGTCAGGGTCGAGTCGTCATCGGCCGTGATCTCGGCCAGGTCCGGCCGAGGCTGGTCGGTGGTCTCCAGCACGACGGCCTCGCCGTCGAGGAGCTCGTAGCCGGCGTCGGTCCGGTGCTGCGCGACGGGCACCCGCATGGTCAGCGCGACGGCGAGCCCGTGGGGCCACGACCGCGTCACGGTGGCGGACTTCACGCGAACCAGGTCGTCCGCGACCTCGTCGCCGAGCGCGGTCGCGTCCAGGCGCACCAGGGACGTTCCCGCATGATCGGACAGCGCCTCCTGCACGGCTCCGGCATCGACGCTCCCGTCGGAGCCGGAGACCACGATGTCGGCGGTGCGCAGGGCGAGCAGAGGCGAGAAGACGAGCGCCCACACCAGGACGGCCGCACCGGCCCCCAGGGCCAGCAGCGCCGCCAGACGCCGCAGGAGCAGGACGCGACCGGCGCGGCGGCGCTCGGCGAGCCGATCGGTCAGCCCGGTCGACACGACGGGATCGCGGGGGTCGCGCCGGTCGGCGCGAGCCGGCGTCGGGGCGCGGCGGCCGAAGACGGTCAGGGATCCTCCCGCCCGCCCCTCGGGGCGGGGACGAGGGACCAGGTCGCGACCCGAGCTCGCCCGTCCCCCTCCCGCTCCGGGATCATCGGGCGCATTCTGCGACTCGCCGGTGGTCCCGGGTCGCGGCGCTCTCGGCTTCCTCATCATCACCGCGGGGAGCGGTCCCGCCGGGTGCCGAGCCGCTCGAGGATCACGGCGCCGAGCCGGGTCACGTCCCCGGCGCCGATGGTCAGCAGGACGTCACCGGGCCGGGCGGCGTCGGCCAGGGCACGGGCGGCCTCGACGTGGTCCGCCACGTACCGGGCGCCGACCCCCTCGACGCGGTCGGCGACCGTGGCACCGGTGATGTCCGGGAAGTCCTCCTGAGTCTCGCGCGCGGGGTAGATGGACGTCACGACAACGAGGTCGGCGCGTCCCAGGGCGGCGCCGAAACGATCGGCGAAGGCGCGGGTACGGGAGAACAGGTGCGGCTGGAACAGTGCCAGGACGCGACCCCCTCGGGCATCGGCGACCTCCCTGGCGGTGGCCAGCAACGCCTCGATCTCGGTGGGATGGTGGGCGTAGTCGTCGATGACCCGCACTCCGGCGACCTCACCGCGCTCCTCGAAACGGCGTCCGGTTCCGCCGAAGGCGCCCAGAGCACGGGCCATGGCCTCGGGGGCCACGCCCAGCTCGAGTCCGGCGGCCCAGGCGGCGGCGGCGTCCAGGGCGACATGATCACCGGGCACGGCGAGCTCCAGGGCGATCGGACCGGTGACGGCGCGATCGCCGGGACGCTCCGACCGGTCGCTCCGCAGTGTCAGCAGCGCACTGGTCCCGTCGGCGCGGCGCCCGGTGATCTCCACGCGCACGTGGGCCCCGTGGGCGGCGCCGAGCCGTCCCTCGGGGCCCGGGCCGGCGGCGGTGCCGTAGGTCGTGACCGGGACGCCCCGCGCGGCCGCGGCTCGCGCCAGGCGCTCGCCCCCGGCGTCGTCCGTGCAGACGATGAGGCCGCCACCGGACCGGACATTGCACGCGAAGTCGAGGAAGGCCCTCTCGAACGCCTCGGGAGTCCCGTAGTTGTCGAGGTGATCGGGCTCGACATTGGTGACGATCGCCAGGTAGGGGTCGTAGTTGAGGAAGGAACGATCGGACTCGTCGGCCTCCGCCACGAAGGCGCGACCAGCCCCGAGATGGGCACCCGTGCCCAGGTCGCGCACGACGCCGCCGATGGCGAAGGACGGGTCCTCCCCCGCGACCGACAGCGCCTGGGCGAGCATGCCCGAGGTGGTCGTCTTCCCGTGAGCCCCGGCCACCGCCACGAAGGCGCGCCCCCGGGCCGCGAGCGCGAGGGCCTGGGAGCGGTGCACGATCTCCTGCCCGCGCTCGCGAGCGACGACGAGCTCGGGATTGGTCTCCTTGATGGCGGTCGATACCACAACGGTGGCGTTGGCGGGCACGTTGGCCGCGTCATGGCCCCGGGCGACCGCCAGGCCCAGATCGCGCAGGTGGTCGAAGGCGTCGCCGCCGACGGCGTCCGAGCCGGTGACGGCGGCACCGCGTTCGGCCAGGAGCTGGGCGAGCACGCTCATCCCGGCGCCGCCGACGCCGATGAGGTGGAAGGCCCTCCCGTTCATGTCGATCGACTCGGGCGCGCTCATCACTCGGCCTCCTGGTCCGCGGGGCTCCCCGCGGAATCGTTGGAATCGATGTCGTGCACGGGCTCGGGGCCCGCGTCCGGCCCGGGCCCCGCGGCCGTGGAGCGGATCAGCGCCGCCAGACGGGCGGCGGCGTCGCGCACGCCGGTCGAGGCCGCCGCCTCGGCCGCCCGGGTGCGCGCCTCGGCGTCGGCCAGCAGATCGGTGAAGGACACGATGTCATCCGCGGTGAGGTCGCCGTCGGGGACGAGACGGCCTCCGCCGGCGGCGACGCAGTCGGTTGCGTTGAGCCTCTGCTCGCCGTTGCCGATGGGCAGCGGCACGTAGAGGGCGGGCAGCCCGAGGGCGGTCAGCTCGGCCACCGTGCCCGCGCCGGAGCGGCAGATGACGCCGTCGGCGCAGGCGTAGGCCCGCTCCATGGCGGACAGGTAGTCCAGCACGTGGTAGCGGTCCATCAGGTCGGGGGCGCAGGCGCCCTCGGCGACGGCCCGCTCCAGGGCGGCGTGCACGGGCTCGTCCTTGTCGCGGCCGGTGAGGTGGAGGACCTGGAGCTCGGCGGGCAGGCGCGGCAACGACGAGGCGATGACCTCGTTCAGGTGCTGCGCTCCCAGGGAGCCGCCGGTGATCAGGAGGGTCGGGAGCCGGGGGTCCAGGCCCAGGGCCGCCGCGCCCGCGCTGCGAGCGCGGGCGGCGCCGTCGGCGTCGGCCCGCTCGGCCGCGAGGGCGCCGATGGCGGGGCGCAGGGGCAAACCGGTGACCTCGGTGCGTCCCCTGGAGGCCTTCAGGCGTGTGGAGGCGAAGGTCAGGGCGACCGCCGCGGCCCAGCCCGCGCCCAGCCTGTTGGCCAGGCCGGGCCGGGCGTTCTGCTCGTGGATGACGACGGGCACCCCCGCCTGCCGGGCGGCCAGGTAGGCGGGGGTCGACACGAAGCCTCCGAAGCCGACGACGACCTGCGCATCGACGCGGGCAATGGCCTCCCCGGCGGCGGCCACGGCCCTCTGCAGCCGACGCGGCAGCATGAACAGGTCGCCCGTGGGGCGGCGCGGCATCGGCACCCTGGGGACGTGGGCGAGCTCGTAGCCGGCCTCGGGCACGAGACGTTCCTCCAGTCCCTCCCGGGTGCCCAGCACGAGGATCTCGGCGCGCTCGTCCCCGCCCGTCGACGGGTCGCGCAACGCGGCGGCCGTGGCCAGGAGCGGGTTGACGTGTCCGGCGGTGCCGCCTCCAGCCAGCAGCACGCGCAGCGGACGGCGCGTCGACGGGGCGGGGGCGCTCCCGGACGCACCGGTGGGATGAGTATCAGGCACGGTTCCTCCTGCGGGGGGCGATGACGGCAAGAGTACGGCGCACGGCCGCACCGCTGGCGCGCAGGGCCTCGGGCGCGCCGGGTTCGTGACGGGCCAGGGCGAGCAGCACGCCGACGGCCAGGAGCACCGAGACCAGGGCGGAACCGCCCTTGGAGATCAGCGGCAGGGGCACGCCGAGCACGGGCAGCAGACCGACCACGACGCTCATGTTGATCAGCGCCTGCCCGACGATCCAGGCCATGAGACCGCCGGTGACCACCGAGACGTACAAGGAGTGGGAGCGCCGGATGATTCGCACGCAGCACCATCCGATGACGGCGAACAGGGCGATGACGATGAGCGTGCCTATCAGGCCGAACTCCTCGCCCAGAACGGCGAAGATGTAGTCGGAGTCGGCCTGGGTGAGGTAGCCCCACTTCTGGCGGGACGAGCCCGGCCCCACGCCCCACCAGCTCCCGGTGCCCAGGGCCCAGCGCCCGTGCTTGGGCTGGTAACCGACGTCGAGCGGATCCGCGCCGTCCGGGTGCCACCAGGCGATGATGCGGGCGCGTCGATTGGCCGACAGCGCCGACAGCAGCGCGAAGCCGCCCAGCCCGAGGGCGCCGAGGGCCGCGAACCAGCGCCACCCCAGCCCGCCCATCCACAGCGCCCCGGCCACGAGCAGCGCCAGAACGACCACGGTGCCCAGGTCCCCACCGCCCAGGACGAGGACGATGGCCAGCAGCACCGGTGCGAAGACCCACCCGGCCAGGCGTGCGAACTTGCGCCACGTATCGACTCCCGGCCGGACGATGTCCTGCCGGGTGGTGATCATGACTCCCAGGTAGAGGCACAGGGCGAGCTTGATGAACTCCGAGGGCTGAATGGTGCCGATGCCGGGGACGCGCACCCAGTTGCAGTTGCCGCCCACGCAGCTGCCCACGCCCGGGGCGTAGACGAGGAGCTGCCCGAGGCTGGCGACCACCAGAGCGGGCATCGCCATCCGTTTGAGAACGCGCATCGGGGCGCGGGCGATGGCGGCCATGCCCGCCAGGCCGACGACCGCGAAGACGAGGTACTTCGCGAACTCGGTGAAGGCGTCCTGGCCCTGGGCCGCCACGGTCACCGACTGGACCGAGAAGACCATGACCAGCCCGAACAGGAGCAGGAAGAGCGTGGACAGGAGCAGGGCGTAGTAGGTCAGCGTGGCGGGCTCGCCCGGTCGGGGCCCGTCACCGCCCAGCACCCGGTTCCAGCGCGTCCGCGCTCCGCGGGAGGCGGGGGCCGCCGGACTCGCCGGTGCCGCGGGGCTCTCCGGGACCGCGGGGCTCTTCGCGGCGTCCGCCCCCCGAGCGCGCTCGGGAGCCGGGCCCGGGACCGCCCCCGCGGAGCCCTCCGTCTTCGAAGCGGGCCTCGACGCGGCCGTCGGATCGGTCGTCGGAGCCTTCGCCCTCCCCCGGGCGCGCTCGGGACGCGGACGGCCGTTGCGGCCCGTCCCGCCCCCGCGCGCCGAGCGGCGTCGTGAACGCGCCGTCATGGCGTCCCCCGGCCCCGGACGCGGGCGCGAGCCGAGTCGGCGAACAGATCGCCCCTCTGGACGTAGGAGCTGAACTGGTCCCACGAGGCGCAGGCCGGGGCGAGCATGACGGTATCGCCGGGCCGCGCCATGGCGGCCGCCGCCGCGACGGCGCCGCTCATGACCGAGGCCCCGTCGCCATCAGGGACACGGGTCACCGCCAGCTCCGGCGCCTGAGAGCGAAGGGCGGCCAGCACGTCGGTCTGGTCCCTGCCTATCACGACCGCACCGCGCAGGGCGGGGCGCACCGCGCGCACGAGCTCGTCGAAGGAGGCGCCCTTGGTGTCGCCCCCCAGGATCCACACGCCGGTGCCCGCGGGCAGGGACGTCAGAGCGGCCTGGGCCGAGTGCGGGTTGGTGGCCTTGGAGTCATCGACCCAGGTGACGCCGCCGCCCCGGGCCACGGTGACGATGCGGTGGGCACCGGGGGCGAAGGCGCGCAGGCCCTCGGCGATCGCGCCGGGATCGGCGGCGACGGCGTCGTGGGCCAGGGCCAGGGCGGCCGCGGCCAGGGCGTCGGCGACCACGTGGTCGGGCAGCCGCCCGGCCTCGCCGCCGGGCGCCAGGTGGGCGAGGTCGGCCAGAGAGGCGAGCGGCAGACCGGCGCCGCGTCGCCCGGCGTGCAGGGCGCGGTCGACCAGGAGATCCTCGACCACGCCCACCTGCCCCAGGGCGGGGACGGCCAGGGTGAAGCCGACGGCGAGGCAGCCCTCGGCGACGTCGGCCCGCTCGACCATGGCCCTGGTCGAGGCATCGGCGGTGTTGTAGACGGCCGCGCGCCGGGTCCGCGCGTAGACGCGGGCCTTGTCCGCGCCGTAGGCGGCCAGTCCCCCGTGCCAGTCCAGGTGATCGGGAGCGAGGTTGAGGCAGGCCGCGGCCAGCGGACTGAGCGTGCGGGTGGTGTGGAGCTGGAAGCTGGACAGCTCGACGGCCATGGCATCGGCCCGGCCCTCCAGGACCGTGGTGATCGCGGGGGCCCCGATGTTGCCCACGGCCGGGGCGTTGAGCCCCGCCGCCGTGAGAACGGCGGAGAGCATGCCGACCGTGGTGGTCTTGCCGTCGGTCCCCGTCACGACGATCCAGGGCACCTCGGGGCGGGTGGACCGCTGCAGGCGCCAGGCGAGCTCGATCTCGCTCCACACCCGGGTGCCGTCCCGCCGGGCGCCGGTCAGGACCGGCCCCGTGGCCGGCACTCCCGGGGAGACGATGAGCAGATCTGGACGGCACTGCGCCAGCGCGTCGGCCAGGGCGGCGTCGTCGCCGACGGTGACCCGCTCGAGCGGCGCCGTCACGGCATCGGCCGCGTCCGAGCGGGTGTCGAGCAGGTGGATGCGCGCGCCGAGGTCGGACAGCGCCTCGATGACGGCGAGCCCGGTGCGGCCGGCGCCGACGACGCCGACACGGGCCCCGGCGAGGTCCTCGAGGGAGATGGCGTCGGCGGTAGTCACTGGTGATCTCGGTCCTAGGTTGCGGTGAGTTGCGGTGAGGAGTGCGATGACGAGGCGGTGCGCCCGTGGGCCCCCGGCGGATCAGGATACGAGGTACTCGGTGTAGAACAGGCCGAGCCCCACCACGACGCAGACCCCCGCGACGATCCAGAAGCGGATGACGACGTTGACCTCGGTCCACCCGCCGAGCTCGAAGTGGTGGTGGAGCGGCGCCATGCGGAAGACGCGCCTGCCCGTGGACTTGAAGGACGCGACCTGGATGACGTCGCTGAGCACCTCGGCCAGGAAGAGCCCGCCGAGGATGACGGCGAGGAACTCCGTGCGGCTCAGGATGGACAGGCCCGCCAGCGCCCCGCCCAGGGCCAGGGAGCCGGTGTCGCCCATGAAGATCTTGGCCGGGGAGGCGTTCCACCACAGGAAGCCGAAGCAGGCGCCCATGAGGGCGGCGGCGATCATGGCCAGGTCGCGCGGGTCCCGGGTCTGATAGCACAGCGTGGCCACGATGGCGTGGTGGCTGTAGAAGCACGACTGGTTCGACTGCCACACGCCGATGAGCGTGTAGGCGGCGAAGACCATGGCCGAGGACCCGGCCGCCAGCCCATCGAGCCCATCGGTGAGGTTGACGGCATTCGACCAGGCGGTGATGAGGAAGTTCGCCCACAGGATGAACAGGACCAGGCCCAGGCCCGCTCCGGCGAAGGCCAGATCGAGGTTCGTGTCGCGCGCGAAGGACACGCGGGTGGAGGCCGGGGTCAGGCCGTAGCGGTCGGAGAACCGCAGGGCCACCACGGCGAAGGTGATGCCGATGAACGCCTGCCCCAGCATCTTCTGCCAGGCGCGCAGCCCCAGCGAGCGCTCCTTGGAGATCTTCTCGAAGTCGTCGAGGAATCCGATCAGCCCCAGTCCCACGATGAGGAAGATCAGCAGGACCCCGCTGGCACGGGGCAGGCGCAGCTCGATCAGGTTGGCGATCGCGTAGCCGAGCACGGCTGCCAGGATGATGACCAGGCCGCCCATCGTGGGAGTGCCGCGCTTGGTGAAGTGGCCCTGCGGCCCGTCCTCGCGGATGAACTGACCGTACTCGCGCCGATGGAGGAATCGGATCAGCAGCGGCGTGCCGAGCAGTGTGACGAGCATGCCGACGGCGGCGGCGACGAAGATCGCGGTCATCGGGCGTCCATCTCCTTGAGGCCTTCCTTGAGACGGTCGGCGACGCGCCAGGCACCGGAGTCGTGGGACCCCTTGACCAGGACGACGTCCGCGTCGCGCAGCGGGCAGTCCGGCGAGTCGAGTAGGGCGAGCGCCGCGCCGGCATCGGCGAGCTCGATGGTTGCGACGCCGGCCTCCGCGGCGGCGCGCGCAGCCGGCAGGGCGCCGGGACCGATGGTGATCAGAAGGGCCGTCCCCGCCCGGGCCGCGAGCTCGCCGGTGCGGGCATGATCGGCTGCGGAGGAGGCCCCCAGCTCGAGCATCTCGGAGATCACCACGACGCGGCGCCGGTCATCCGCCAGGGCGGGCAGAGCGGCCAGCGAGGCGGTCATGGAGTCGATATTGGCGTTGTAGGAGTCGTCGATCAGCAGGACGCTGCCGTCGCCGAATGGGACGTCGCTCACGTCCATGCGGTGCGGGCTCTCGATCCGGGCGCCCCCCAGCGCCCGGGCGACGCCCTCCGCGGGGGCTCCGGCGGCGATCGCGAGACCCGCGGCGGCCAGGGCGTTGGCGACGTTATGGGCGCCGGGCGGAGCCAGGCGCACGCGTCGGGGCTCAGCCAGGCCGGGGGCGTGCAGGTCGAATCCGGCCCGGGCGTCGCCCGACAATCGCACGTCGGTGGCGCGCAGGTCGGCGGGCCCGCCGGACGCCGAGAAGGTCAGGACGCCGGCGGGGGCGAGCCGGGCCATGGCCGCGGCCCGCTCGTCATCGGCGTTGAGCACCGCGGTCCCGGTGGGCACCAGTCCGGAGACGATCTCGCTCTTGGCCGCCGCGACGCCGTCGACCGATCCGAATCCCTCCAGGTGGGCGTGACCGATCATGAGGACGGCGGCGGCGTCCAGCGGCGCGATCCGGGTGAGGTAGTCGATGTGCCCGGGGCCGGAGGCCCCCATCTCCAGGACGAGGTAGCGGGTCGATTCGTCGGTCTCCAGCACGGTCAGGGGCAACCCGACCTCGTTGTTGAACGAGGCGATGGGCGCGACGGTGGGTCCTTGCGCGGCCAGGAGCTGGCGGGTGAGGTCCTTGGTGGTGGTCTTGCCCACCGACCCGGTCATGGCCACGACCGCGAGCGCATCGCCGCGGGCGGCGGCGCGCCCGCGCAGCTCGGCCAGGTGGCCGCGGGCGAGCTCGCCGAGCGCCTCGACGGTGTCGGGGACGACCAGGAGCGGGAACGCATCCGGGTCGCGCCCCGCTGCGGCCAGGGAGGAGCGGGCGGTGTCGGGATCGCTCACCAGGGCGGCCGCGCCCCCGGCGGAGGCGACCTGACCGACGTGGGCGTGGCCATCGGTGCGCTCGCCGGCGATGGCGACGAACAGGGCGCCGGGACCGGCCTTGCGGGAGTCCGTGACGACACGGGTGACGGCCCGGGGATCGGCGGGCCCGTCGGCGCCGCCGACGAGTGCGCCGCCGCTGAGGGAGGAGATCCGGGGCAGGGAGCGGGGAATCATGCGGGTGTCACCGGCCCCCACTTGGCCTCGGCGGCCTGGCGCATGACGGGCGCGTCGTTGTAGCGGATGAAGTCCCCCGCGACCTCCTGGAAGGGCTCATGGCCCTTGCCGGTGACGACGACGGTGTCCTGCGGCCCGCAGATCTCGACGCCGCGGCGCACGGCGTCGCCGCGCCACGTGGTGATCTCCTCGACGTCGGCCAGGTCGGGGCGCACCGAGCGCACCCCGGACAGGATGGCGTCGCGGATCGTCCGCGGGTCCTCACTGCGCGGGTTCTCATCGGTGACGATCAGGACGTCCGCCAGACGGGCCGCGACCTCGCCGAGCATGGGTCGTTTGCCGCGGTCCCGGTCGCCGTCGGAGCCGAAGACGACGATGAGGCGGCCGGGGGTGATCTGGCGGACGGCCTTGAGGGCCAGCTCCATGGCGTCGGGCGTGTGGGCGAAGTCCACGATGCAGGTGCCGCGCACCCCGTCGCGCCGGGTGATGCGCTGCATGCGCCCGGGGATGTTGTGGGCGGAGGCGAGGGCGGCCACGGCGGTCTCGGCGGGGACGCCCGCGCGCATGGTCATCACCAGCGCGAGGGCGGCGTTCTGGACGTTGACCAGTCCGGGCAGCGGGCAGGAGGCCTCGATGCGCTCGGAGTCGGGGCCGTGGAGGACGAAGGTGGTGGCGGAGTCGGTCATCGACACGGCGGCGTCGCCGACCCACCAGTCGGCGGGGGCGTCCCCGTCCCCGCCGCCGGGGTAGGCCCGCACGCGATCCACGGGGATGAGGCCGGCCCGCTCGACGCGGTCGGCGAGCCGGGCCCCCCACTGGTCATCGACGCAGATGACGCCGCGACGGGCGTGCTCGGGGGTGAAGAGCCGGGCCTTGGCGTCGAGATAGCCCTGCATGGTCTTGTGGAAGTCGAGGTGGTCGCGCTGCAGGTTGGTGAAGCCGGCGACATCCACCACGGTGCCGTCGAGGCGGTGCAGGACGATCGCGTGACTGGACGCCTCCAGGCTGGCCGCCCCCACGCCCTCCTCCACGGCCAGGGCCATCATCCGCGTCAGGACCGGCGCCTCCACGGTGGTGCGGGGCGACTCGATCGACAGCCCGCCCACGCGCAGCTCCACCGTCCCCGCGACCATGCACCCGCCCAGGTGGGCCGTCAGGATTGCGTCGTTGAAGTAGGAGGTCGTGGTCTTCCCGTTGGTGCCCGTGACCGCGGTGGTCGTCAGCCGCTCGGCGGGGTGGTGGTAGACCTCGGCCGACAGCGGACCGGCCACGGCGCGCGGGTCGTCCGTGATCAGCACGGGCACCGGCGGGCAGGAGTCGCGGACCATGGCCGCACCGGCGTCGTCGGTGAGGACCGCGGCGGCACCGGCCGCGACCGCCTCGGGGGCGAACTCGGCGCCGTGATGGGCGAAGCCGGGCAGAGCGATGAACAGCTCGCCGCGGCGGACGTCCGAGGAATCGACGCTCGCTCCGCCCACGGCGAGCCCGTCGGGCGCATCGGCCCCGGCGGCGCGGAGCGCGAAGCGCGTAGCGAGGTCCCTCGCAGTGACCGGAGCGCTGTGATGGGGGCGCAGCGCGGCAGCCGACTCGTACGCGTGGTTGCTCATGGTTCCTCAATCTATCGTGGCCGGAAAGTGACGGCTTCCGCCGTCGGAACGTGCAGGGGACCGCGCAGGTCGAAGGCTACGCCCTGGTCACGATCCACGTGACCGCCACGGGGTGCGCTCTCCCACACCGGGAGGGGCTCGCGTGTGGCGCGTCACGCCGCGACGCACGGCTAGCCGTGGCCCCCGGCGGCCTCGGCGGCGTGAGCGGCCTCGGCATCGGCCTGCGCGGCCGCCCGGGTCGCCACGACCGAGGGGTCGGGCGCGATCCCCAGGGAGTGCATCGTGGCGAGCGCGATCTTGCGGAACACCGGGGCCGAGACCGTGCCGCCGTACGTGTCCCGGGGCCGGTAGACGATGACGGCCACGGCGATGGCGGGGTCGCGCGCCGGCGTGAAGCCGACGAAGGAGGCGACCGTGCCGTCCTCGGTGAGGATCTCGGTGGTGCCGGTCTTGCCCGCTACCAGGTAGCCGTCGATCGAGGCCGCCTCCGCGGTGCCCCCCTCCTGGGTCACGCCGATGAGCATCTCCGTGAGTGCCGCGGCGGCGCTCTCGGAGATGACGCGGTCCCCCTCCGGCTGCGACTGAGGGGTCCGCCCGCCCCCCGGGTCGATCCACGCGTCGATGACGCGCGGGGCCACGCGCACTCCCTTGTTGGCCACGGTCGCGAGCACCTGGACGGCCTGGAGCGCGGTCCCCGCGAAGCCCTGGCCGAACATGGTGGTGTAGTCGGTCCGATCGTCCCAATCGGCGGCGGCGCCGAGCATGCCGGCCGACTCGGCGGGCATCTCGATGCCGGTCAGGCTGCCGAAGCCGAATCGCTCGATATAGGAGTGACGCACCTCGCTCGACAGCCTCTCGCCGATCTGCACGGTGCCCACGTTGGAGGACTCGGCCAGCACCTGGGCGCTGGTGAGGCGCTGGACCCCGTGCTCATGGGAGTCGCGGAAGGTCTGCCCGGTGGAGGAGGTCCACGTGTAGGGGACGGTCCACGAGTCCTCGGGCCTCATCACACCCTCCTCCAGCGCGGCGGCGAAGGTCATGACCTTGCCGACGCTGCCGGGCTCGAAGATCGCCTGAACGCTGCGGGCGGTGCGATCCGCCTCGGGAGTGGCCTCGACGTCGGCCGGGTCGACCGCGTTGGAGTCGGCCAGAACGAGCAGCTTGCCGGTGGCGGGCTCCATGACGACCACGCACCCCCAGTCGGCGCCCTGGGCCGTGACGACCTCGTCTATCGACTCCTGGGCGATGGCCTGCAGATCCGGGCTGATGGTGGTGCGCACCGTCGTCCCCGGGACCGCGTCGATCTCCTCCTGCTCGCCGGTGGGGATGATGGCCCCGGTCTTGCCGATCTCGACGCTGCCCTCGCCGTCGACGCCCATGAGCTGCTCGTTCTGGGTCAGCTCGAGGCCCGCGGAGCCGATGAGGAGGCGACCGTCGCCCTCGTAGGTGTACCCCAGCACGTTGCCCGCCACCGTCCCCGCGGGATAGGTGCGACGGGTGCGCTGGTCGGGCTCGACGCCCGGGATGCCGAGCGCCTTGATCTGCCGCCAGGTGTCCGGGGACACGGCCTCGGCGACGACGACGTAGGGGGAGTCCCCCACCATCGAGGCCCCGAGGTCCTGGGCGTTCACGCCCAGGACCTCGGCCATCTGCTTGGCGGCGGCGGCCGCGCCGTGGCCGATGACGACCTTCGTCTCCTCCCCGGTGGCGGGGTCCGTGCGGTCCTCGGTCCGCTCGTACTGGGCTATCTTGAGCTGGTTGACGCCGATGTCGTACGAGACGGCCGAGGACGCGAGAATCGTGCCGTCGCGCCCGAGGATGTCACCGCGCGGGGCGCGGTTGACCCAGGTGACGGTGCGCTCGGCCTTGGCCCTGGCGGCCAGCTCCGGACCGGAGACCATCTGGAGCCAGGCGGTGCGGCCGGCCAGGGAGGCGAACCCGGCGAGGCCCATGAGCTGAAGGGCCTGTCGGCGACTGGGATTCACGGAGTCCCTACTTGGAGTCGTCCGTGGCGGCGGCTCCGCCGGACAGGGTCGAGTCGGACAGGTCGACGACACCGGGAGCCGCGGCCGGGACCATGCCCAGCTCGGAGGCCCGCGACGTGAGCGAGTCGGGGGAGGACGCCTCCTGGACGTCCGAGCGGACCGTCTCGATGTGGTCGTTCAGGACGTTGAGCTCGACCTGCGCGGCCTTCATCTTGTAGGCCGTGTCCGCCATCTTGGCGTTCAGGAGCATCGACGCCGCCAGCGCTCCCACCAGGATCGCGACGACCACCAGCAGGAACGGCATGGTGGCCCGGGCCGGGGCGACGCCCCGGACGACGTGGAGCCTGGGCCGCTCCCTGGACTGTCTGACCTGGTCGCGCGCCGTGGAGCGCCGACCGGATGGGGCGATGTCGTCGGTAC
>ERZ773075.113-NODE-113-length-69051-cov-49.8336_pt1 | contig 69051 bp, 58 predicted proteins | sample MGYA00580614_ERZ773075 | MGnify/ENA primary metagenome ERZ773075 (study PRJEB29015, sample SAMEA2738021) | human oral metagenome | biome: human oral; feature: human-associated habitat; material: dental | place: China | collected 2043 ...
GCTCCTTCGGCCAGGCGTTCATCATCCTGCTGCGCGAGGGCCTCGAGGCGATCCTCGTGGTGGCGGCCATCATCGCCTACCTGATCAAGGCGGGAATGAAGGATCGCGTCAAGTTCATCTACGCGGGCATTCTTCTGGGCCTGGCCGGGTCCGGCGTCGTCGCCCTCCTCTTCGCCGTCCTGTACGACTCCGCGGACTCCCACCAGGAGGTCCTGGAGGGCGTCGTCGCGCTCGTCGCCATGGCGATGCTGCTGTACATGAGCAACTGGATGCTGTCCAAGTCCTCCACGTCCTCCTGGAACGCCTATATCAAGGACAGGACCAAGGCGTCGATCTCCACCGGGGGCTTCTGGGCCCTGGCGTCCCTCTCATTCCTCGCGGTCTTCCGCGAGGGCGCGGAGACCGTCCTGTTCTACGAGGCCCTGTTCACCATGAACCCCTCCGGATCGGCCGGCATCTGGCAGGGCTTCGCCGCCGCCGCGGTCTGTCTGGTCGGGATCTTCCTGCTCATCCGCTTCACCAGCGTCAAGATCCCGCTGCGCCCCTTCTTCGCCATCACCAGTGTCATCATGGCGGTCCTCGTCGTCATCTTCGCGGGCGGCGGCGTCCACGCCCTCGTCGAGGGCGATGTCGTGCCCGCCTCCTATGTGCCCGGCTGGCCCACGTACGACTACCTCGGGCTCTACCCGTACAAGCAGACCGTGGTCGCTCAGGTGGTCATGGCCACTGTCGTCATCGTCCTGTTCATCGTCTCCGCGGTGCGCCGGCGCCGTGATGACGGAGTCGGGGCGGTGGCGAAGGAGGACAAGGAGAACGGGGCGTCCGAGGTGGTCGCGTCCGCCCCGTCGGCCGATAGTGCCCCGGCCGCGGATGCGAATGACTCGGATGACTCAGCGGATTCGGAGGGCGCAGGGGGTTCGGAGGGCACGGCGACGTCGCCCGACGATCCCTCCTCGGATTCCTCCTCCTCATCGGGCGAGGAGGACTGAGTGCCATCGAGTGCTCCGGCCGATCGCCGGCGCATCCTTCGAACTTTCCGGTCCGGTCCTGGAACCCGGCCGGGAGACCGACGCCCGTCGCCCGACGTCGCGTCCCACCACCAGCAAGGAACTCTCATGCGTACCAAACTCAAGCTCGTGAGCGCCATCGGCGCCCTCGTCCTCGCCGGGAGCATCGGCCTGGCCGGCTGCAGCTCCAACAAGCCGGCCGACTCGGCCACCGAGCAGGCGGAGGACTCCGGCGCAGGCTTCGATGAGTACCCCGTCGGCGACGACCAGGCCGCCCCCGGCAACAACGGCGTCAACGAGCTCAATGTCTCCGTCGTCTACTTCGGTCCTGTTGACATGGAGCCCGCCGGCATGGGGCTGAAGGCCGCCGACGCCTCCGCCCATTTGGAGGCCGACATCACCGGTCACGCGGACAACGACCTGGGCTACGGGGTGGGCGACTTCGTCCCCGGCCTGAAGGTGGACTACACCATTGTCGACAAGTCCAGCGGCGAGACCGTCTCCGAGGGCACGTTCATGCAGATGAACGCCTCCGATGGTCCGCACTACGGGGCCAATATCAAGTTGCCCGGCGCCGGTGAGTACACCCTGACCCTGAAGATCCACTCCCCGGCCGAGAGCGGCTGGATGCTTCACGTTGACAAGCGAACCGGGGTCGACGGCCGGTTCTGGACCGAGCCCATCGAGCTGAGCCGGGACTGGGACTACACGCCGCACGAGTGGTGAGTCGCGAGGTCCCGACGCGAGCCGGGGCGCCCGCCACTCGTCGCGAACCTGGCGGTTCGGGTTGACGTGGGGCGAGGCTCCGGGAGGTCTGCGGGCCGGCCGCGCTCCGGCGCGGCCGGCATCCGCGGCCAGCCCGGGGCCGATCCCGCTCGGTCGGCCGCATCCCGCCGTCGAGACGGCTCATAGGCAGTCGGACAAGTGGTCAGCACAGCAGCAGCACAGCACCTGAAGGGATTGATCGGACATGCTGGCACGTTTCGTCTCCGTTGTGGGCGGGATGACACTGCCGTTCCTGCTCTACGCCGCTCTCGCCGTCGTGCTCGGGCCGCCTCGGCCCGAGGGATGGCCGCGTGCGAGCCGCCGCCGTCTGATCGCCTCCGCCACGGGGCTCACCGCCGGGGCGGTCTTCGCGGCGCTGCGCGCCACGGTTGTCATCACCTCTCGCACAGCGGTCAACATCCCGACGCTCGTGGCCTGCGTGATCACCGACGTCGTCATGCTCGCGGTGCTGGTCGCGCTCGTCGTCCGCCCCTCCCGGGGCTGGGAGGGGCGCTTCGCCCCGGTCGCCAACGCGGTCGCCTGCCTCACCCTCGCACTCGCATTCTTCCGCGCCGTGCCGGAGACGATCCTTCAGCTCACGGCCTTCATCGAGCCCGGTGAGGCGATCTTCACCTCGGACATGCTGCTGCGCGTCCTCGGCTTCCTGTGCGCCTGGGCCGCCATCGCCGTCTTCGCCTTCATCTACTACCGGGCCTGCCGGCGCTCGCCCGTCATCCTCACCCGCATCACGGTGGTCGTCTTCGGCCTGCTGTTCGTGGTGGCCCACATCACCGCGCTGGCCTCGCTCCTCCACGCCACGCACCGCGTCCAGTTCCATGGGCGCGCCTTCCGCGTCGTGGTCTGGCTGACCAACAACTCCGAGGGCCTGCTCCTGCTTCTGACGGCGGCGGTCCTCCTCGTCCCCATGCTCGTCGCCTTCGCGGCCACGCTGCGCCGAGTGCCCGAGCAGCCCAACCCCGCCCGCCTGCGTCACGAGGTCGCCGAGCGCCGCCGCTCCCGCCGCTGGGTGCTGGCCTCCGCGCTCGGCTTCGGGGCCCTGGTGGCGACCCGCACCGTCGCGGTCGCCAAGGTCAACGAAGTGCCGACGCTCTCCCCGCCCGAGCCCTACGAGATCGCGGACGGCAACGCCGTCGTCGCCCTCGCGGACATCAGCGACGGGCACCTGCACCGCTTCGCCTACGATGCGAGCGGTACGGAGGTCCGCTTCATCACGATCCTCAAGAACGGGGGCGCCTACGGCGTGGGCCTCGACGCCTGCGAGAACTGCGGTCCCGCCGGCTACTTCGAGAAGGATGGCAAGATCATTTGCAAACGCTGCGACGTCGCCATCAACCCGGCCACCATCGGCTTCAAGGGCGGATGCAACCCGATTCCGATCGACTTCACGGTCGACGGCGGGAGCCTGATGGTCCCCACCTCGGCTCTGGACCAGTCGGCGAAGATCTTCGCATGACCCGTCGCCCTGCTCGTCCTCAGGAGGAGTGCTGATGTTCTTCACCCGGCTCCTGTCCCGCTCCTTCACCCGTCAGCCGCGTCGCCGCGGTCTCATCGCGCTCACCGTGGCCCTGTCCACCGCGATCTCGGTGGCGATGCTCGGCGTGGTCCTCGACGTGGGCGACAAGCTCAACGCCGAGCTCACCACGTACGGCTCCAACATCGTCGTCCAGCCCAAGGCCGACGCCGTCGTCTCCGGCCTGTACGAGACCGGCGGCGAGTCCGAGCCGACCTCCTTCCTCAAGGAGGACGAGGTCGGCAACATCAAGACGATCTTCTGGGCGTACAACATCGTCGATTTCGCTCCGTCGCTCACCGCGCGCCTCGATGCGTCCTCCGGCTCGACCGATGGCGGCACGGTGCGCGTCAACGGCACCTGGTTCAACAAGGACCTGTCGCTATCGACCGGCGAGAGCGTGACCGCGGGCGTGACCACCCTGCGCTCCTGGTGGGATCTCAAGGGATCCTGGCCCGCGGACGACGCCGATGAGGCGGTCGTGGGCTCCAAGCTCGCCTCTCAGCTGGGCGTTCACGAGGGGGACACCGTCGCCCTGGCCGGTGCGACCGGCACGAGGGAGCTCACCGTCACCGGCGTCTACACCTCCGGCGACGATGACGACAAGACTCTCTACGCCCCCCTCGCCGTCGTGCAGGACCTCTCCGATCACGCCGGGCAGGTGGCGAAGATCGAGGTCAAGGCCCTGACCACCCCGGAGAACGAGCTGTCCCGCAAGGCCGCCGCGAACCCCAAGCTCCTGTCCCAGGCGGACTGGGAGACCTGGTACTGCACCGCCTACCCGTCCTCGATCGCCTACCAGATCGAGGAGGTCGTCACCGGCTCGGTCGCCAAGCAGGTCCGTCAGGTGGCCGCCGTCGAGGGCAACGTCCTGGAGAAGACTCAGGCGCTCATGATCCTCATGACCGGACTGTCCCTCGTGGCCGCGGCTCTCGCCGTCGCCTCGCTGACGACCGCCTCCCTCGTGGAGCGCACGGGCGAGTTCGCCCTCCTGAAGGCCATCGGCGCCTCCTCGACCTCCGTCATCAGGCTGATCCTGGGGGAGACCGCCGTGATCGGAGTGGTCGGCCTGGCGGTCGGCTCCGCGGTCGGCTCCGGCTTGTCACAGGTGATCGGGAAGATCGTCTTCGGCTCGACGATCACCATGCGGCCGATGGTGTTCGTCCTGGTCACCCTGCTCATCGCCGTCGTCCTCCTGCTGGCGACCGCCTCCTCGATGCGGTCCATCCTGCGCATCCAGCCGGCCACGGCCCTGCACCGGAGGTGAGACGCGTGCCCCGCAAGAACCGTCCCATGACGAACCGACGCATGTTCGTCACCATGCTCCTCGGCTCCATGCTTCGGCGCCGCAGCCGGGTGCTGGTGGCCGTCCTGTCCTCCGCTGTCGGCGCGGCGACGCTGTTCTGCCTCGCCGCGGTCTGCCTGGCCGTGCCCGGGCAGATGAGCGCCCAGATGCGCCAGTTCGGCGCCAATCTCATCGTCGTCCCGGTCTCCGCCGACGGCAGTGCCGCACGGGTCGATCAGGACGCCGTCGACGCCGCCACCGGCGCCATCTCCGCGGCCACCGGCACCGCGGCGGATGAGGTGGCCACCGCCTCGTACCGCTACGAGACGGTCCGCATCAACAAGAGCCCGTACATGGTGGCGGGCATCGACACCGATCGGGTCAGGACCCTCAACGGGCACTGGGAGGTCCGGGGCGACTGGCCGGCCCAGGGCGAGGTGCTCGTCGGCCTCGACGTCGCCAATGCCGCCGCCCTGACGGTCGGGTCCCGCGTGAGCGCCGAGTACCTCTCCAGCGACAACCTGCAGCTCGTCGCGGGCGATTCCGGCGCCGCCGGTGGGACGCCCCCGCCCTCCTCCGCGGCCCCCGCCCCGACTCGCGCAGCAGCCTCCGGCGAGACTCCGACCGCGGTTCCCACGGCGATCCCGACCGCCGCCCCGACCGGCTCCAGCGGGGCGACCCCCGGTTCGGGCTCGGACGGTTCGACCGCCGCCAACCAGGTCGAGTGGAGAGTCGCCGGCATCGTGGACACCGGCGGCGATGAGGACGACATCATCTACGCGAACGGGGCGGACGTGGACGCCCTCACGGGCGTCGCGAATGCCGGGTACGACGTCGTCGAGTACTCGGTGGACACCTCCTCGACCCCCATGCCCTCCGTGGTCGAGGCCGTGGACTCCTCCCACGACGGCATCCAGGCGGAGCCGGTCTCCAAGATCACCTCCGGCGACACTCGCATCATCACCATGCTCAACACCCTCTTCTGGGTGGTCTCGCTCGTCGTCCTCGCACTCACCCTCGTCGGCGTGTCCACGACGATGACCGTCATCGTCTCCGAGCGGCGGAACGAGATCGGCCTGCGCAAGGCCCTGGGGGCCTCCGGGCGTGCGATCAGCCTCGAGTTCTACTCCCAGGCGGCCGCTCTCGGAGCCGTCGGCGGCGTCATCGGCACGGCGGTCGGGTACGGCCTGGCCGTGGCCGTGGCCGTCGGCGTCTTCGGGCAGACCATCGGCTTCACCTGCTGGCTGGCGGTGCTCGCGGTCCTCATGACGGCGGTCGTCGCCGTCATCGCCTCGTACTCCCCGGTGCGCCGAGCCTCGCGCATCGACCCCGCGCTCGTCCTGAGAGAGGAATGACATGCTGCTCCAGCTGTCCCACGTCTACAAGATCTACGGCGAGCTCCACGCCGTGGACGACCTCAGTCTCGACGTCGAGCGGGGGGAGTGGCTCGCGGTCGTCGGCTCCTCGGGGTCGGGCAAGACCACCCTGATGAACATCATCGGCTGCATGGACACGCCCACGAAGGGCACGGTCACCCTCGACGGGCGCGAGCTCGGACGCCTCAACGCCTCCCAGCTCACCGATATCCGCAAGAACGTCATCGGACTGGTCTTCCAGCAGTTCCATCTCATCCCGCACCTCACGGCCATCGAGAACGTCATGGTGGCGCAGTACTACCACTCCATGACCGATGAGAAGGAGGCCATGGAGGCGCTGGAGAACGTGGGGCTGGGGGACCGCGCCCGTCACCTGCCGTCCCAGCTCTCCGGGGGCGAGCAGCAGCGGGTGTGCATCGCCCGCGCCCTCATCAACCATCCCGAGATCGTCCTCGCGGACGAGCCCACCGGGAATCTCGACGAGGCCAATGAACAGCTCGTCCTCGACATCTTCCATCGTCTTCACGAGCAGGGCACCACTCTCATCGTCGTCACCCATGACGCCCATGTCGCCTCCAACGCCCAGCGCGAGATCCTCCTCAACCACGGTAGGCTCGTGGGGGAGAGGACCAATGGGACCGGGGAGACCCGACGCGAGCGCAGCATGCTCGACTTCAGTGGGGACGTCCCCGCGGAGCGGAGCGACGCGACGGAGGACGGAGCCGAGGACGAGGCGCCCCCCGGGCAACCGGCGTCCTCCCGCCCCGCCGACGAGCGGGATCAGGAGGAGAACCAGGAGGAGCACGAGTGAGCGCGCGCATCGCAGCAGCCCTCATGACGCGCAGATCCGTCGCAGCGGCGGGCGCCGCCCTGGCGGTGGTCGGTCTGGCCGCCTGCGGCGGCCGGGGCGCGACCCCCGGCAGTGACGAGTACGCGGGCAGGGCGCAGACCGCCAACCCGACCCGCTCCGCTGCGCCGGCGAGCGAGGCCGCGGCCGCGGCTGCGAGCCCCACGGGAGGTCCCTACGCCGACGGCACCTACACGCAGTCGGAGTCCTACGGCGTGGTCGACGGCATCATCGAGGAGGACTCGATCGACGTCTCCCTGACGCTGGAGTCCGGATACATCACCGGGGTGAGCATCACCGGACACCCCCTCGCATCCAGGTCCGACGAGTACATCAACGACTTCTCCCAGGAGATCGATGGCGCCGTCGTCGGCCGCAGCGTGGAGGACGCCCACGTCACCGCGCTCGCGGGCGCCTCCAAGACCTCCGCCGCCTACAACGACGCCGTTGACGCCATCGCCGTCGAAGCCCGTACCGCGGCCGCTACGACCGCGTCCACCCCTCAGTAGCGCACCCAGAGACCCCGGCGGTCCGGGAGCGGTCCGCCCGCGCACCGATCTCCGGAGACAGGAGAGGAACCGAGTGGGCCGTCCCCGTGTCCCAGTCATCGCACTCACCGGTTACCTCGGGGCCGGCAAGACCACGCTCCTCAACCACCTTCTGCGCACCCCGGGGGCCCGCCTGGGGGTCGTCGTCAACGACTTCGGCGACATCAACGTCGACGCCGCCCTTGTGACCGGGGAAGTCGACGAGCCCGCCTCCGTCGCGGGCGGCTGCCTGTGCTGCATGCCCGATGCCGGTGGGCTGGAGACCGCCCTGGAGCGCCTGACGGCGGCCCGTCCCGACCTGGACGCCATCCTCATCGAGGCCTCGGGACTGGCCGAGCCGCCCAACCTGGTCAGGCTCCTGCGCTCGGCGGGGTCGCGTCGCGTGCGCTACGCGGGCCTCATCGACGTCGTCGATGCGGTCAACGACGAGCGCACCGCCGACAGCGCCAGTGGTGCCCCACCGGCGCGCTACCGCGCCGCGACCCTCGTCGTCGTGACCAAGACCGACCTGCTCGGCGCCGACGAGCGTCACCGCGTCCGCGCGCGTGTGACCCGCCGTGTCCGCTCGCGCAATCCGCGGGCGCTCGTCATCGAGGCCGACCGCGGTCGAATCGACCCGCTCCTGGTGATGGACGTGGCCCAGGAGACCTCGCCCCCGGACGAGCTGCCCCTGGCCGAGCTCACCCGGCTGGCGCGCGCCGAGGCGCACGGCGACCGTCACCACGCTCATGCCGACTCCCTCACCGTTGCCGCCCCGCTGCCCGTCTCGCCGGGCCCCCTGGCCGATCTGCTGGAGAGCCCGCCGGCCGACGCCTACCGGCTCAAGGGCGTCCTCGACGTCGCCACCGGCACCGGTTGGTCGCAGGCCCCCCTCGGAGCACGGCGGATGGTCGTCAACGTTGTCGCCGGGCAGGTGCACCTGGAAGCCGGACGGTCGACGCGCGACACCCGACTGGGGCTGGTCGCCATCGGAGCTCACCTCGGCGATGACGTGCGCCCCCGCCTGGAGGATGCGCTGAGGCCCGCCGGGCGACCGCCCGTCCCCGCCCATGCGGCCCGCCTGGATCGCATACGCCGACGCAGCCGAGGCATATGAGCCGCCGTCCGAGCTGATGTACCGTCTCGAGCGCCGATCCATCAGGTCCGATTCCCGGCTCCGCTCGCGGCGAGAGTGGCCCCCACCATGGCCTGCGAACTCCGCGACGCCGGTCAGGACGGTTAGGCTGGATCTATGACCCGCTCCAAGCCCATGAGCGCTGCCGACGCCTCTGCTCCGACCGTTCCCGCGCCGGTGGACGTCGACCGCATCATGGCGTGCGTGCGTGAGCTGGGTCTGCGCTTCTTCCTCGACGACGAGGGCGACATCGGCATCCCCTGGCGCTATGTCACCGTCCACGCCATCTTCCAGGACACCCGTGCCCTGCAGCTGCGCGGCGTGTGGCACCGAATCGCCGACACCGAGCACCTCACCGCCCTGCGCAAGCTGGTTGAGGAGTGGAATGCCACTCGCATCGGCCCCAAGGCCTACCTGACCATCGCCGACGGCGGCGTCGTCCGTCTTCACGGCGAGGTCACCTATCCCCTTGAGGCCGGGATGACCGACGCCCAGCTGGAGGACTTCGTCCTGACCGGCTGCCGTCTGATCGTCGCGCTCATGCGGGAGGCCGAGGACCTCTTCCCGGACCCGTTGCGCGGCAGGCTTGATCCATGAGCCGCCTGAGCGATCTTCTCGCCAGACTCCTGGGGCAGCCTCAGGGTCCTGCCGCGCCCTCCGGACCCGCCGACGAGGCACCGCGCTCGGCGGATGAGGCGCCGGTCGCCCGCCCGGTGGACCGCGACGACCGAGAACCGCGCACGGTCTCGGACCCTGCGACCGCGCACGCGAAGGATGCTTGCTCCGAGGACGATCCCGAGCCCACCGCCCAGGAGGTCGTCGGGGCCGCTGCCCGCCCCGAGGAGGAGGCCGAGACCACCAGTGAGCTCACGCTGGACCGCATGGAGACGATGATCACGAAGACCATGGGGTACGGGGTGCAGCGCCACGCGGAGTCCGGGCACCCGTGCCTGCTCGGCACGTGGGACTCCTATCCCTTCGTCATCGAGATCCCCGACGGCCACGAGGGCTGGCTCCTGGTCTCCGGGGACTGGGAGGAACCCGTCAGCGAGGGCCTGCGCGATGAGCTCGCCTCCAGTGTCAACGACTGGAACCGGGACAAGTTCTTCCCGACGGTCTCGATCATCGATTCCCCCTCCGGCTCGATGGTGCGCGCCACCTACCTCATCGACCTCAGCTCGGGGGTCACCGATACCCAGTTGCGCCTTCACCTGGAGACCGCCCTGTCATCGTGCACGCAGGCTCTCAGCCTGGTGCGTCCCCTCCTGCCCGAGCTGTGAGGGCGGTGCGGTGACCCCGTCCGTTGTCCGTGTCGCCGTGGTCGGCCCGACCGCCACCGGCAAGTCGGATCTGGCGCTCGACCTCGCCGATGCGCTCACCCGCGAGGGTCGGGCCGCGACGGACGCGGGCGGTATCGAGATCCTCAACGCCGATGCCTCCCAGCTCTACCGCGGCATGGACATCGGCACCGCCAAGCTGCCGGTCGCCGAGCGCCGCGGCTACCCCCACCACCAGATCGACGTCCTGGACGTGCGCGAGGACGCCAGCGTCGCCGCCTACCAGCGCCGCGCGCGCGCCGATCTTGAGAGCATGGAGGCGCGCTGCGCCCGCGCCGTCATCGTCGGCGGCTCGGGGTTGTACGTGCGCGCGGTCACCGATGCCCTGGAGTTCCCCGGCACCGACCCGCTCGTGCGCGACGCCCTGAAGGAGCGCGCTCGCCGCGAGGGCGCGCACCGGCTCTGGGAGGAGCTGAGCGAGGCGGATCCCGCTTCGGCACGGCGGATCGAGCCGACCAACACGCGCAGGATCGTGCGCGCCCTGGAGGTCCTGGCTGTCACCGGTCGGCCCTTCTCCGCGACCCTGCCCCGGTACGAGGATCTCGTGCCGACGCTGCACCTGGCGCTGCGCGTCGATCGCGCCGCCCTGGACGCGCGCATCGATGCGCGCGCCGTCGCCATGTTCGATGCGGGCCTGATGGATGAGACCGAGGAGCTCATGTCGGCGGGCCTGGACCAGGGAACGACCGCACCGCGCGCCATCGGCTACGCCCAGGCCATCGACGTGCTCCGGGGGCGGATCACCGAGGCGGACGCGGTGGAGCTCACGGCCCGGGCGACGCGCCGTCTCGCCTCGCGCCAGCTCAAATGGTTCCGCCGCGACCCGCGGATCCACTGGCTCGATGCGGTCGTCGACTCCGTCGGACGGTGGGAACCCGGGCAGCGCCGGAGCGTGACGCATCAGGCGGTCCGGCTGGTCGCCCAGGCGGACGAAGCGCACGCTCGCGTCGCCTAGGCTTGGGCCCATGACTACTGCCTCGCGTCTCGCGGGCCGCGAGCTCATCAAGGGCCACGGCACGGAGAACGACTTCCTCCTGCTCGTCGACCCCGAGCGGGAGGTCTCCGTGAGCGCCGCCGATATCGCCGCCGTGTGCGATCGGCGCGCCGGATTCGGGGCCGACGGCTTCGTGCGGGTCGTGCGCACTCGGTCGCTGCCCGGCGCTCAGGGCTTCCACGAGGCCGTGCCCGAGGCGGAGTGGTTCATGGACTACTACAACGCCGATGGCTCCGTAGCGGAGATGTGCGGCAACGCCTCACGTCTGTTCGCCGCCGTCCTGGACGCCGAGGGACTGCGCTCGATCGCCGACGGCGACAGCGTCACGATAGGAACCCGCGGGGGCGCGCGCGCCATCACCCGCGTGGGCGACCTGTGGACGGTCGACATGGGGCCGGCCCGCCCGATACGACCCGTCGGCGCCCTGGCCGATACCGAGGAGGATGGCTGGGACACCGTCGTCGTCGTTCCCGGCCTGGCGGGGGAGCGCGCCGCCCTGTCCATCTCCATGCCCAACCCGCACACCGTGGTCGCCCTGGGAGACGAGGACGAGCTTCGTGCCGCCGACTTCGCCGGCTTGACGGACTCGGGGGATCCGGTCGTCTACGACCCTGCGCCGATGGCCGGCACCAACCTCGAGCTCGTGGTGCCGATGGGTGGGGACGCGGACTCCGCCACCGGTGACCGGGTGGGCCGGGCGAGTGTCCGAGTGCTGGAGCGCGGTGTGGGGGAGACCCGCTCATGCGGGACCGGCTGCTGCGCCGTGGCCGTGGCCCTGCACGTGTGGGAGGGCGACGACGCGCCCGAGGACTACCTGCTCCAGGTGCTCGGGGGCGAGATCGGGGTCCACGTGGGCGCGGACCCGTTCGCCGAGGGCTCCACCGTGCTCTTGACCGGCCCCGCCGCGATCACCGGACGCGCGACCGTCTCCTGATCCCGCCACCTGCGAGCATCTTCCTTGAACGACGACCCTGCCCGAGCCCGGACCGAGGACGGAGCACCATGAACCAATCAGCACGAACCGATCAGGCCGCCACCGGTCGCATCGGGATGACCATCGTCACCGGCCTCATGCTGTTCGCCCTGTTCTTCGGCGCGGGCAACCTCATCTTCCCACCGGTGCTCGGCGCCTCGGCGGGCGACCGTCTCCCCGAGGTCATGGCGGGATTCCTCATCACGGGAGTGCTCCTGCCGCTGACCGCCGTCATCGCCGTATCCACCTCTGGTGAGGGCATCCTCGGGCTCGCGCGCCGTGCGGGCAGGCGCTTCGGCATGGTCGCGCCCGCGGCCGTGTACCTGTCGATCGGGCCGCTCTACGCGATACCGCGAGTGGTGACCGTCGCCTACGAGCTCGCGACCCGCCCCGTGCTGGAGCTGCTCGGCCTGGACCCGAGCCGGTGGGTGCTTCCAGTGCACGCCGCGGTATTCCTGGCCGTCTCCGTGCTCATCGCCCTGCGCCCCAGCCGCATGGCCGACCGCATCGGGCGCTGGCTCACTCCGGCGCTGCTGGTGCTCATCGCCGTGCTGTGCATCGCAACCGTGGCGAAGGTGGATGCCGTCAGCCACGTCGACCGCGTCGCCACGGGCCCGTACGCGGTCTCCCCCTTCAGCACCGGACTGACTCAGGGATACCTGACCATGGATGTCCTGGCGGCGACGGTGTTCGGCATCGTCGTCATCCAGACGCTGCGCTCCCGCGGGATCAGCTCGACCGGCCGGATCGTGCGCAACACCGCCGGCGCCGGCATCATCGCGGCGGCCTGCCTGGCCGCGGTGTACATCGGTCTGGCGATGATCGGGGCGAGGACCGACGGCGCCGCGGACGACGGCACGGCGCTGCTCCGGACGGCGGCCATGAACGCCCTGGGGTCGACGGGCGTCGTCGTCTTCGCGGCGATCGTGGTCCTGGCCTGCCTGACGACGAGCATCGGGCTCCTGTCCGCCTGGGCGGGTTACGCCTACGCGACCTTTCCCAGAGCGACCTTCTCGCGCCACCTCGTGGCCGGGGCCGGGTGCTCCTTCATCTTGTCCAATCTGGGCCTGGCGGTCATCATCATGATCGTCTCGCCCCTGACGCTGCTGCTCTACCCCATCACCATCACGCTCGTGGCGGCGACGATCGTCGACGTCGTCGCGCCGGGCCGCCTGCGAACCGCCTACACGTGGCCCGTGGCCGTGGCCAGCGCCCTCGGCCTCGTCTCGGCCCTGTCCGAGGCGGGCTGGGGCGCCCCGAGCGCGCTGCTGGCGCGGACCGGGGTGTGGAACGACTCGACGGGATGGATCGCCCCGACCCTGCTCGCCCTCGCCCTCGGAGCCGCCCTGGACGTGCGCGCGGGCCGCTGGGCGACGCCCGCCGGCGACCTGTCCGACGCCGCCGAGGACGTCGAGCGGGCCGTCACCGGTGTGGAGCCGGCTCGCCGGGACTGAGGCCGGTCTTGGGCCGGGGACGGGGAGCCGGGCCGCGAGCCGCGGAATCGATGTCCCGGGGCTCGGGCCCTTCCCGTCGCCCATCGAGCACCGGTTCCGCGAGCGCTTCGAGTGCCCGCGCGGGGTCGGCGCCCCGATCGGTCGTGGGGACCTGATGAGGACCCGGGACCGGGCGTAGCCTGCTGACGTGGCCCCCTACGACGACGTCCTGCTGGCTGCCGCCAGACAGGTGTTCCCCGACTCCGAGATCACCGTCGCCGATGCCATCCGCCTGCGCCTGAGGCACCACGACGGCGGCAGGGCCGAGTACTGGTGCTCCATCCCCGAGCAGGAGAGCCGGGGCCTGCCCTTCGAGGAGCGCGTGCGCATGACGGTGGACTACCTGCGGGCCTTCACCATCGAGCACGAGAGGCTCGAGGAGGCACCCTGGGAACGACTCATGCCTCTGGTCAGGCCCGCCGGCTTCCTCCGGTCGCCGTTGGTCGCCGGCGGGTCGATCAACGGTCTCGTGGTCGCCAGACCATTGGTCGACCACCTGGTCGAGATCGTCGGTGTCGACTACCCCGACGTGACGAGCCCGGTGACCACGACTCGGGCCGAGGCGTGGAGGGCCCCGGTCGATCGTCTGCACGTGGCCGCCAGGAACAACCTGCTGCTGAGCGGTCTTCAGACCGAGATCCTGGCGATCGGCGCCACGGGCGAGGGTGCCGTCCATATCGTCGGCCCGCGCGGCTACGAGACGTCCTGGCTGGCCTTCCCGGAGGTCTTCGCCCGGCCGATCGGGGCGGTCGCCAACCCGGTCCCGGGCGAGTCCCGCCAACTCGTGTTCCCCGTGGCCCGCAACGAGATGTTCGTCCTCCCCGAGGCCGATGAGGCGGCCATCGCCGCCGCACTGGGGTACTCCGGCTCCCGCTATTTCAATGACCGGCGGGCCATGGCGCCCTTCGCCCTCGTCCACGAGGGCGGCGCACTGGTGCCGTGGCGGCGGTCCGGCAGCCCTCTGGCCAGGGGATCGTGGCTGCAGCGGCGCCGCTTCGTGCGCGACCAGTACGCCGCCCAGGTCGATCGTCCGGCGGAGGCCCGGCGACTCCAGGACGATGCCTCCGGAAGAGCGGCGGCGCCCCTTCCCGTGGCCGGGCACGGCATCCTGCCGACGAGCACCGTCGTCGCTGTCGGGCTTCGCGGCCGTCGCGGTGCCGGCGGGGATTCCGACGGCGGCGTGCGCGGCGGTGGTCCGCTGCTGCCGCAGGTGGAGTACCTGGACCTGCGCTCGGAGCGCGGCAGGGTCGTCGTCCCGTGGCAGCAGGCCGTCTACGCGCTCCGCCTGCGGCTCGTGCGGGGGCGGATACCCGTGCAGTGGGCCATGCGCGCATGGACCGTTCACCGTGACGTGTGGGAGCGGCTGCGCCTGGCCGCGGTGGACCCGGAGGTTCTCGAGCGGGAGTGAGGGAGACGGAGGGGCCGAGTGCCCGGACGGCGGCGGAACCGCCTCCATGGGGTGGAGTCATCCGGGGCTGTTCGCTCGCCGATCGTCGGTCGGTCGCCGTCGCCCCTGGACCCGCAGGACGCGGAAGCCCTTGGCGGAGGCCGTCCGTGTCACGGCGCGGCCCGTGCCCTGCAGCCACGCCGCCAGCGAGTCCGCGCCCAGGTTCTTGCCGACGACGAACCACGCCTCGCCGCCGGGTGCCAGCAGTCCCAACCAGGACGCCAGCAGTGCGTGCAGGGCCTTCTTGCCGACGCGCACCGGAGGATTGGACCAGATGAGGTCCAGCCGCGTACCTTCGCGCTCCAGCTGCGCTCGCAGCGCAGCGGCCTCGATGGCATGCACATTCGCGCACCCGGCGGCTGCCGCGTTGCGGGCCGTCAATCCCAGGGCGCGCTCGTTGACGTCGGTGGCGAGCACGCGCGCACGCGGAGAGGCGTCGGCGAGAGCCAGGGTGATCGGCCCCCAGCCGCAGCCCAGGTCGAGGAGCGTGCCGCGCCCGGGCGGGTCGGGGACGTGATCGAGCAGGACTCGCGTGCCCCTGTCGAGGCGGTCGGGGGAGAACACGCCCGACGCCGTCATCACCGCGTGCTCGCGGCCGCGGATGAGGAAGGAGCGGGAGCGCTCCTGCGCGGCGACAGCGGGGGAGGGGGTGAAGTAGTGCTCGCTCACGTCCCGAGGCTAACCGGTTCGCCCGGCCCGGGGCCTCTCAGGCAGCGCGACGGGCCATGAGCGGCGCCAGGCCCAGCATGACGGTCAGCACCACGACGACGGGAACCACGAGGACCTCCTCGACCCCGGCCGACGTCGGCGCCACCAGGGTCGTCACCAGGGTGCCCAGGGCAGCCCCGCCCACGTTGACCGCCACCGTCACCGCGGTGGCCGATCGGGTCTCCGAGATCCCGTCCGCCGCCCTCCCCAGTTCGACCGGATCGGTCACGCAGCGGATGAGCGTGTCCTGGTGGGTCAGGCCCATGCCGAGTCCCGCCAGTCCCCAGCCCGCGTGCAGACCCCACCAGGGCGCCTCACCGGTGAGGGTCACCGCGACGAGGCCGCCGCCGACCGCGAAGAGCAGCCCGGCCAGGCCCGTCCGCACCAGGTACTCCCGCTGCTGTCGCGCGGGGTGGGCTCCGCACCACATGGCCACCGCGCTCCACAGGACCCCGGCGGTGGTCAGGGCCCAGCCGATCGCGATCGGTCCCAGGCCGAGGACGTCATGGCCAGCGGGGGAGATGAGGAAGTCGAGGGCGAAGTAGCAGGCGCACACCCACGTCAGCACGGCCAGGGCCGCACGGCGACCGGGCGCCAACCGCAGCACACCGGCGGGGAAGACTCGCGAGCAGGCCCAGACCACGCCCGCCAGGCCGAGAGCCGAGGCCGGCCAGAACCACGGTGACGCCGCCGGCACGAGCCCGATGAGGGCCACCCCGCCGGCCAGAGCCGAGGCCGCCGCGAGCGGGGCGCCGGAGCGGTCGCCCGCGTCGTCGTCGGGTACCCGCAGACCCCGGATCTGCCGGGCCATCACCAGCCGCGCCGCCACCAGCACGGGCGCGTAGGCCACCAGCGCCCACCGCCAGCCCCAGCTCGAGCCGACGGCCGCGGCGTAGGCCGGTCCGATCAGGGAGGCGACCACCCACACGGCTGAGCTCGCCGCCAGGAACGCGCGTCGCCACGCCTCGGGAAGCCCTGCGACCATCGCCCCCGTGGTGACCGTCGCCAGGGCCCCCGCGGCCAGTCCGCGCACGATCTCCCCCAGGACGTAGACGCCCACATCCGGCGCCAGTGCTCCGGCTCCGGCTCCGGCGACGAGCACCGCCGTCAGGGAGGTCATGAGGCGGTCGGCGCGCCACCGGGAGAGCATCGCCCCGCCCAGCGGCATGGTGAGGAACGTCGGCACCGTCGCCGCTGCCGTCACCAGGCCGTAGCGAGCTCGTGCCGCCAGGTCCACGGCGACCAGCGGCAGTACCGTCTGGTTGATGTAGACCTGCATGCCCGCCAGGAGCTCGACCACCAGCATCGCCAGGGTCAGGCGCCCGATCGAAGTGGTGAGCACGGCGCGCGCCGAGACGGGCGGAGCGGCCCGGTCTGGAGTCCGGGGGCTCTGGGGGCTCGGGCTGGTCACAGTGGGAGAGTAGCCGCGTTCGTCATGATTCCGGACTGCCCGGGACGATGCGCGCGGGGTCGGCCCGCGTGCCGGGGACCGGATCCGGGGCCCGCCGGCGGCCCGGACGGGCGGGCTCCCTGGTCCGGGGTGCCCGACGGCGCTACGATGCCGCCATGTGGATTCCTCGTATGCGCTGAGCCGTTGACGGCTCCGCGTCGTCCCCAATGCGCCCCTCGCCCGCGCCCGGCACACCGGGCGGGTCCGTCGAGTCTCCGCTCCGGGCCGCCTTCTCGCATACGAATAGGATTCCTCGTGACTCATCGCTCGTCCCGCCATGACCCCACCATCGACGCGTCCGACGACTCGCCGGATGCCGCCCGCACCGCGGATGCCGCGCGCCCGGTCGCCTCTCACGCCGCGGGCTCGGATCGGCCCACCGCCGAGGACGTCGTCAGCCGTGTCCTCTCGCGCGCCGGGACGGCACTGGCCTCCACCGCGGGCGGATATCCCGGCCGTGAGTCCGATGACGACGGCGCCCTGGAACGGGAGGCGCGCGCCGGTATCCGCCGTGTCGCCGGCCTCAGTACCGAGCTCGAGGACGTTGGCGAGGTCGAGTACCGCCGGATCCGCTTGGAGCGGGTCGTGCTCGTCGGCCTGGACCTGTCCAGCGGCACTGCGCCCGGATCCGGCTCCCGGGCGCTCAGCGCCGCCCAGGACGCGGAGACCTCGCTGTCCGAGCTCGCAGCACTCGCCGAGACCGCCGGCTCCCAGGTCCTGGACGCCCTCATCCAGAAGCGCGATCACCCCGATCCGGCCACTTATCTCGGGTCCGGCAAGGCCGCGGAGCTGGCCGAGATCGTCGTCACCGCGGGCGCCGACACGGTCATCGTCGACGGCGAGCTCGCCCCCTCCCAGCGTCGTGCGCTCGAGGACGTCGTCGGCGTCAAGGTCGTCGACCGCACCGCCGTGATCCTCGATATCTTCGCCCAGCACGCCAAGTCGCGCGAGGGCAAGGCCCAGGTCGAGCTCGCTCAGCTGGAGTACCTGCTGCCGCGCCTGCGCGGCTGGGGCGACTCCATGTCCCGCCAGGCCGGAGGACGGGTCGTCGGAGGCCAGGGCATCGGCTCGCGCGGCCCCGGCGAGACCAAGATCGAGCTCGACCGACGCCGCATCCGCCGCCGGATGGCCAAGCTCCGCCGCGATATCAGGGCCATGGCCCCTTCACGGGAGGTCAAGCGCGGCTCGCGCCACCGCGGTCCCATCCCCTCGGTCGCGATCGCCGGCTACACCAACGCCGGCAAGTCCTCGCTCATGAACCGGCTCACCGATGCGGGCCTCATGGTTCAGGACGCTCTCTTCGCCACCCTCGACCCGACCGTGCGCCGAGCCGAGACCTCCGACGGGCGCGTCTACACCCTCACCGACACGGTCGGCTTCGTTCGCAACCTCCCCCACGAGCTCATCGAGGCCTTCCGATCGACCTTGGAGGAGGTGGCGGGCGCGGACCTCGTCCTCCACGTCGTTGACGCCGCCCATCCCGATCCCCTCGGCCAGGTGACGGCGGTGCGGGCGGTGATCGCCGAGATCCCCGGGGCGCTCGATGTCCCCGAGCTCATCGTCCTCAACAAGACCGACCTCGCCGACGCCGTCACCCTTGTGACTCTGCGCACGCGCCTGCCCGGCGCGATCCAGGTCTCCGCCCGCACCGGCGACGGGATCGACGAGCTGCGGGCGCGCATCGCGGCCATGCTGCCGCGCCCGGATGCGCACGTCGATGTCGTCATCCCCTATTCGCGGGGCGATCTGGTCTCCAGGGTGCACGCCGACGGTGAGATCGACACGATCGACTACGCGCCCGACGGCACCCGCATCGTCGCCAGGGTCGACGCCGCCCTCGCCGCTGAGCTGCAGGCCGCCGCCCTGCGCGACGCCGCTGCGGGCCCGATGCCGGACTCCCCGTGAGCCCGGCCGACGACACGGTCTCCGCCGACTCGGCCGACGGGGACGGGCGCGTCCTCACCTCTCTCGACGAGGCCGTGCGTCGCCTCCGGGGCGCCCCGCGCCCCGGGCAGGTCGAGATGGCCGCCCGCGTGGCCGATGCGCTGGAGACCCGAACGCACCTGCTGGTGCAGGCCGGCACGGGCACCGGCAAGTCCCTGGGCTACCTCGTGCCCGTCATGGTTCGCGCCGTCGATGCCGGGGAACGGGCCGTCGTCTCCACGGCGACGCTGGCCCTCCAGCGGCAGATCCTGACCCGGGACGCCCCCCTGGCCGCGGACGCCGTCGAGGTCGTCACCGGGTCGCGGCCGGGCGTCGCGCTGCTCAAGGGCTGGCAGAACTACGTGTGCCGTCATCGTCTGGAGGGCGGTTACCCCGACGACGAGGGAGCCCTCTTCTCCGCCGGGGAGGCGACCACGGCGGGGCGCATCGGGGAGGCGGGCCGGCGCAGCGTCGGGGAGCAGGTCGTCCGGTTGCGCGAGTGGGCGGCGGACACCACCACCGGCGACCGTGATGATCTCGTCCCGGGCGTCTCGGACCGAGCCTGGGCGCAGGTGTCGGTGTCCAGGGCCGAGTGCCTGGGCCCCTCCTGCCCGCTGCGCGAGGAGTGCTTCCCCGAGCTCGCCCGCGCCGCTGCGGCCGAGGCCGATGTCGTCGTGACCAACCACGCCATGCTCGGCATCGCCGCGGCGGGAAACCCCGGAGTACTGCCCGAGCACCGGGTCCTGGTGGTCGACGAGGCTCATGAGCTCGTCGAACGGGTCCGCTCCCAGAGCACCGTGAGCCTGTCCGCGGCCGCCGTCATGCGCGTGGCCGCCACCGCGCGGCGGGGGGCCTCGGTCCTCGTCACCGAGTTGGAGTCCGCCGGTCGGCGGCTCCAGCTCTCCCTGGCCGATCTGCCCGACGGACGACTGCGCGACGGCCCTCCTCCAGTCCTGCATGAGGCGCTCGTCGTGCTGGATGCCGCGGCGCGCCAGGTCCTCGCGGACGTGCGCGAGGCCGCCAAGGCCGGGAGGAAGGGCGCGGACGCCGGCGGGGCCGGGGGCGTGGCGCTGGCCCGCACCGCCGTGTCGGACCTGGTGGGGGCCATTGAGCGCATGACCTCGGACTCGGTGCGCGAGCATCGTGACGTCGCCTGGGTCGAGCGGCCTCGTATGGGGACCGAGCCCCCGCGGCTCACGCTGGCGCCCGTCGATGTCGCCGCCTCCGTGGCCGACTCCCTGCTGGGCGACCGCGCCGCCGTTCTGACCTCGGCCACACTGGCCCTGGGAGGCGGCTTCGAGCCGATGGCCCGCGCTCTGGGGCTCACGCTGGCCGCCGGTCAGTGGGACGGCGCGGACGTGGGCACGCCGTTCGACTACGCCCGCCAGGGCATCCTCTACACTCCCACCCACCTGCCCAGGCCGGGCAGGGGCATCTCCGAGGCGGTGCTCGACGAGATCCTCACCCTGACCGAGGCGAGCGGTGGCGGCATGCTGGGCCTGTTCTCCTCACGCCGCGCCGCCGAGGAGGCCGCCGGGGTCCTGCGCGGCGCCACGGCCCTGACCGTCTACGCCCAGGGCGATGACCAGCTGCCGACCCTGGTGGAGGCCTTCGCCGCGGAGGAGGACTCCTGCCTGGTGGGAACCCTGTCCCTGTGGCAGGGCGTGGACGTGCCCGGGCGCGCCTGCCGCCTGGTCATCATCGATCGCATCCCCTTCCCCCGTCCGGACGACCCCGTGGCCCAGGCCCGCAGCGAGGCCGTCGCGGCCGGAGGCGGAAACGGCTTCATGAGCGTGTCCGCCGCCCACGCGGCCCTCCTGCTCGCCCAGGGGGCGGGGCGGCTCATCCGCCGTTCCGAGGACCGCGGCGTCGTCGCCGTCCTCGACCCGCGCCTGCGCACGGCCCGGTACGGCGCTTTCCTGGCCCGTTCCATGCCGGGGCTGTGGCCGACTCGCGACCGCGATGTGGTCCTCGGCGCGCTTGCGCGGCTGGCCGCGACGAGTTGACGGCGCTCAGCGCGGCGACGCGCGCCGCAGTGTGTGAGAATCGGCCGAGGCGGAAGGGGAAGAGATGCGCAGGGACATGGTCGGCCGGGTTGTCGATGACATTCTCGACCGGATCGCCGACGGCCGGTACTCCCAGGACCGGACCCTGCCGAGCGAGGTCGACCTCGCCACTGAGCTCGACGTCTCGAGGCTGACGGTCCGCGAAGCCGTCAAGGTGCTGCGGGAGCGGGGGATCCTGCGGGTGGTCCAGGGTCGTGGCACCTACCTCACTCCGCGATCGGCGTGGACGGACCTGCCGACCCTCATCTCGATGACGCTGAGGACCACTCCGGAGCGCGAGGTCGGCCTCAGACTCATCGAGGTGCGCAGGATGATCGAGGTCGGGGCCGCCGGGCTCGCCGCCGTCCACCGCTGCGAGGCGGACGTCCGAGTGCTGGAGGAGTGCATCGAGCGGATCGACGAGGCCGGTGACGGGCAGGACGTGCCAGCGGTGGTGGAGGCCGACATGGCCTTCCACTCCTCGATCATGGAGGCGAGCGGCAACCCCTTCGTGCCGACGATCATGATCCCCCTGTCCCAGGCCTTCAAGGCCTCGCGGGCCATCACCTCGGCCGATCCCGAGGTGCGCCGGCGCGCCCAGTGGCACCATCGCGAGATCCTGCGGGCGATCCGCAGCGGGGACGAGCAGGGCGCGAAGGACGCCATGCGCTCGCACATGACGCAGACTCGGGCGGACCTGCTGGCCCGCATCTCCGCCTCCGACCGGAACTGAGCGCCCGACCGACCGCGCTTGCGCGGGCACGGGTGGAAGATTATGCTGTGCGCGGTCCTCAGACGTCTGAGGGTATATAGGTGTTTGGTCCGGGTGTTCGCAAAGGGGCGACGCGCCTTCCGCGCCGATCTTCTGCGCCAGCACCGTACGGGTCTCCGCCTCCGGTCCCACCGACTGGGCGATGACGCCCGGAAAGGACGCGATATCAGATATGACTCGCATCGACTCCCTGCTTCCGCCCGGCTGGCGGCTCCAGCGCCTCTTCACCGGCGGCTCCTGGCTCGAGGGCCCCTGCTGGCTCCCGCGGGAGCGCCGTCTGCGATTCTCCGACGTCATCGGCGACAGGGTGTGGGACCTCGACCCCCTGACCGGTGAGGCCGCCGTCCACCTGGAGACGCCCGACCACGTCAACGGACGCACCATCGACCTCGACGGCTCCGTCCTCCAGTGCTCCCACGGGGGCCGGCGGGTCGAGAGGGACCGGGACGGAGTCGTCACGACGGTCGTCGACCACTGGCAGGACCACCGCTTCAACTCGCCCAACGACATCGTCGTCACCTCCGACGGATCGATCTGGTTCACCGACCCCGCCTACGGCATCATCTACCCGCAGGAGGGCCACCCGGGCTCCCGGGAGTACTGCGACCACTGGGTCTTCCGCATCACCCCGCGGGGACGCCTCATCGTCGTCGCCACCGATGTCGTCGAGCCCAACGGCATCGCCTTCTCCCCGGACGAGACCCTCTGCTACATCGCCGACTCCGCTGCCCTCAACCGCGACGGCGTTCTCGCCCGCCACCACATCCGCAGATACCTCGTCGATGACTGGCGGCTCAAGGCGGGGCAGGACCTCGCCGAGGTCTCCCCCGGGGTGCCCGACGGCATCAAGGTCGACGAGCACGGCAACATCTGGTCCTCGTGCCTGGACGGCGTCGTCGTCCTCACCCCCGAGGGGGAGGAGATCGGCCGTCTCCCGGTGCCCGAGAAGGTCGGGAACCTGTGCTTCGGCGGCGAGGACGGCACCGATCTCTTCATAGCCGCCAGCACCTCCATCTACACGATTCCCACCCTCACCCGCGACTGCCGCCGCGCCCATGGCAGGGCGTGACATCCGCCGAGAAACGAGCACGACGATGACCACTCCGGCTACTCCGGCCACCCCCTCCTCCCGTTCCCCCCGCGGCGCATCCCAGCGGGCCCTGTGGGCCGCTCTTGCCCTCCTGCTCCTCGTCTCACTGGCCGGCGCGGGCCTGTCCGCAGCCGCCGACCGGGGATTCGGACGCGTCGAGGTCCAGAAGATCGAGTTCATGACCGACCTCGGCGTGCCGATGACGGCGAAGGTTTACAAGCCCGCCTGGGTGAACGCGGACAACCCCGCCCCGGGGCTCCTCGCCCTTCACGGCTACCAGTCCGACAAGGAGGCGACGACGACCTTCGGGACCATCGAGCTCGCCAGACGCGGGTTCGTCGTGCTCAGCATCGACCAGTTCGGGCACGGCTACTCCACTCAGCACCCCGTGGACACGGCGATCATGTCCGGTGCGGGCTATGGCCTGGACTACCTCAAGTCGCTGTCCTTCGTCGACGGCACGCGCATCGGCACCTTCGGGCACTCGACGGGCTCCATCTACGCCGTCAAGCTGGCCGCGGAGGATCCGGCGGTCGGAGCCGTGGTCGCCCTGTCGGGCAACGGGGGCTCTCCCGACATCCCGTCGGTGCGGAACTATCTGCTCGTGCAGGGCAGCAACGAGGAGATCGGGGGCTACCGGGAGAAGACCTTCCCCGTGTCCTCGTTGACCACCCATCCGGCGCGGCTGGAGGCGTTCGGACTGCCCGCGGACGGCTCCCTGGAGTGGAACCGCACCTACGGATCCTTCGCGGACGGCACGGCCCGCCGCGCCGAGCTGGTCTCGGGGACGCACCTCGGAGTGATGACCGGCGGCGCGTCGAACACCGCGGCCGTCTCCTGGTTCAACGATGCGCTGCGCGCGGGCGAGCAGGATGAGCACTGGATCGATCCGTCCTCCCATGTCTACCAGTGGAAGGAGATCGGGGGAGCCATCGCCCTGTTCGCGCTCGTCGCCTCGCTCGTCCCGATGCTCGGCCTGCTCCTGCGCGTCCCCCTCCTCCGACGGGCGGTGGGCTCGGAGGGGGCCTACCGGGGCGGCCGCCGGACGGGGCTCGCCGTATCCGCGGCCGTGAGCGTCGCTCTCACGGTCGTCATGTACCCGCTGCTCACCCAGAAGGGGGGCGGCGAGGACCCGGTCTCCGCCGCCGTCCCGTTCCTGCCTCTCCAGATGGGCAACGGCATCGCCGCCTGGCTGCTGGGGACCACCCTCGTCACGCTGTGCCTCTTCCTGCTGTGGCGGCGCTTCGGCGCAGGGCGCGATACGTCCTGGACGGACCTGGGAGTGGTCGCTGCGGAGCATCCCGTCGGGCACATCGCGGCGGCGGTCGCGGTCTCGGCGGTCCTGATCGGGTGGCTGGCGCTGGTCGTGGAGGCGGTGGCGTTCTTCCGGGGCCCGGAGCTGCGCGTCCTGTGGCCGATGCTCAAGACCCTCACCCCCGAGCGGGTGGCGGTGCTCGTCCCCTACTTCGTCGTCATCTGGGGGTTCTTCTTCGTCGTCAACGGGCTCAGTCTCAACGTCATGGCCAGAATCCCGTCCGGGCCCGGCCAACGGCCGCTCGTCCTGTGGGCCAAGCGCTTCTCCTTCGCCTGGGTGGCGGCCATCGGGGGCCTGTGCCTGCTGTGGCTCTTCCACTTCGTTCCCGGGTACATGGGCATCGGTCCTGGAATGGATGTCATCGGCCAGCCGACGCTCGGAGGACGGTGGATGATGATGCTCAACGTCATCATCCCGCAGTTCACGGCCCTGGTCGCGCTCAACGTGTGGGTGCAGGTTCGCTCCGCCTCGATCTGGCTGGCCTCGACCGTCGGGGCCGCGCTCTTCACATGGATGATGGTCGGCGGTCAGGTCGGAGTCTTCTGAGTCCTCCGACGGCGGCGGGTGCTCGGGCCGTCCTCCGGGACCTCCCGGAGGACGGCCCTCGATCCGCTCGCCGATGGGAGCCGATGCTGACGTACCTCGTCCTGGTGGACGCGAACCGCGTACTCTGGGCATTGGCCGGCTCGCCTGCCGTGCCATCACCCGATTCGGAGGAAGACCGTGTCCGAGGCCACCATCACCAACAGTGCACAAGGTTCCTACCCAACGACCCCGGGGGGTCGCCCGTCCAAGGTCGCGATCATCGGCGCAGGTGCCGTGGGCTCGACGCTCGCCTACGCCTGCGTGACGAAGGGCGTCGCCCGCGAGGTCGTGCTGCAGGACATCGCCAAGGAGAAGGTCGAGGCGGAGGCCCTCGACATCGCCCAGGGGATCCAGTTCACCTCCGCCGGTTCCGTCTCCGGCTCCGACGACCCCGAGATCTGCCGTGATGCCGACGTCATCGCCATTACCGCGGGCGCCAAGCAGAAGCCGGGCCAGTCCCGCCTCGAGCTCGCCGGGGCCACCGTGGGCATCATGGAGAAGATTCTGCCGAAGCTGGTCGAGGTCGCTCCCAACGCGATCTTCCTGCCGGTGGCCAACCCGGTGGACGTCGTGACCTACTGCGCCAAGAAGATCACCGGTCTGCCCGAGAACCAGGTCTTCGGCTCCGGCACCGTCCTGGACACGGCCCGCATGCGCTATCTGGTCTCCCTGGAGACCGGGACCGCCACCCAGAACATCCACGGCTACATCACCGGTGAGCACGGCGACTCCGAGGTCCCGCTGTGGTCCTCGTGCGAGATCGGCGGCGTGCCGGTCACGCAGTGGGGCGGGACGCTGGACGGCGGTGTCTTCGACGAGGCCAAGCGCGAGCGCATCGCCCATGACGTCGTCCGCTCCGCCTACCGCATCATCGAGGGCAAGGGCGTCACGAACTACGCCGTGGGCCTGGCCGTCCAGCGGATCATCGGCGCCATTCTCAATGACGAGCAGCGTGTTCTCACCGTCTCGCCCTTGCTGGACGACTGGCACGGCATCTCCGATGTCTGCATGGCGGTCCCGACCATCGTCGGGCGCGAGGGCGCGGGTCGCCGGCTCGAGCTGCCGCTGACGTCCGACGAGCGGGAGCGTCTGACGGCTTCCGCGGAGCGCCTGCGCGAGGTCGCCCGCGGTCTGGGCTACTGAGTTACTGAGTCCGTCCGCGGTCCGTCCGCGTCGACGGCGCGAACTCTCCAACGCGGGGCCGGGGGCCGCTTCCGAGGACCGGGGCGAACCCCGGCCCCGCGCCGCGAGCCGGTGCGCGCAGGGCCCGCGGGAGCACTCATAAGGAGCGCAGCACAGTGACGACCTTCCCCATGATCGTGGCCTCGTCCCCCGGGATCGGCGCGTAGTCGGGGTTGCGGGGCAGCAGCCACTGGTGGCCGTCTTTGCGGGACAAGACCTTGACGGTGGCAGTGGCGCCGTCGAGGTCGTTGAGCATGGCCGCGACGACGTCCCCGTTGACGGCGTCGGCCTGGGCTCGCACCACGACCCAGTCCCCGTCGCAGATGGCGGCGTCAACCATGGAGTCCCCGTGGACCTCGAGCATGAAGAGCTCGCCGCTGCCGGTCAGACGCCGGGGCAGCGCCACAACGTCCTCGATGCTCTGCTCGGCCAGAATGGGAGACCCTGCGGCGATCCGTCCGACGAGGGGGACCGCGACGGCCTCGCCCTCGGCCACGCCCGGCAGGACGGGCGGCGAGGGGGGAGCGCCCCGTTCTTGCGGATGGGCGGGAACGGCCTCCTCGTCCTTCGGATCGGCACCGGGGCCGGGACGGTCGGGCAGGACGACCTCGAGGGCGCGAGGTCGGTTCGGGTCGCGCCGGACCAGGCCGAACCGCTCGAGCTTGTCGAGCTGATGCTTGACCGACGAGGGGCTCGTCAGACCGACCGCGGCGCCGATCTCCCGCATGGAGGGCGGGTACCCGTGCGCGATGACGGCGTCGCGGACGGTCTCGTAGACGGCGCGGGCGCGCGCATCGAGGGCCTTGAGGGACTCGGCCGCCGAGGCCGCGGCGGCCGGGGTGGTGGTGCCGGGGGACGTCATGACCGGGCGGTCCTTCCTCGGCCCCGTCCCGCGCAACGGCCGTGGCGGCCGGGGCCCGGGCGACGCGGTTGCTCATGGGGCTCGAATTGGTGTCGGTGGCCTGTGGTGGGCTTGATGCGTCAAGCCTACGGCGGAATGACGAGCACTTCAAACATGTGTTCGAAAATGCTCTGGACACTCCGCCGATCAGCCGCTACCGTATCGAACATATGTTCGTCGAACGTGTGTTCCAGGAGGTTCTCATGAGCGCTCTCACGCTTGTCCCTTCTCACCGCCCGCGCGCCGTCTCGGTCGACTCGGCGCGGAAAGCCGAGGGCGACGCGGCTTCCGTCGGCGGCCGCCCCCGGCTTCGCCTGGTGACCGACGACGCCGGTGGCTCCCCGATCGGGGTCCCCCGGGCGGGGACTGCGATCGAGCTCCCCGCGGAGCTGTCCCGGCGCCCCGCCGTCCCGCGAGCGGCGTGGGCCGGCCGGTTCGAGCGGACCGGGGGTTCCGGACGGCCATCGCGCGCCGTGAAGGCGCGCCTCGCGGATCTTGCGCCGAACCACCCGGCCGTGCGCTCGCAGCGCCGTCGGGAGCGCGAGGGGCGGCGCCGAGCCGCGGCGGCGCCCCTCGCCGCGCATGGCGATACGCATGATGAACTGCACGGCGATGAGGCGCGCGGATCGGCGGTCGGGCGCGCTCGGGAGCCGGTGCGACCGCTCCCGGTCGGGTTGCGCCGCCTCATGGCGGTGAGCGGGCTGGCGCTCGTGATCGCTCTTGTCGTCTCCATCGGGATCATGATCCGCGGTTCCGCGAACGCCTCCCCCCGGACGACGACGGCCACTGTTCGAGCCGGGCAGTCCCTGTGGGAGATCGCGGCGGGCACGGGCATTGACGACGTCGATCGAACCATGGCTCGGATCGTCGAGCTCAATGGCCTGGAGTCATCCGCTCTCGAACCCGGCCGGGTTCTGGTGGTCCCCGTCGAGTGACCCTCGATGAGCTCTGATCCGACGCCGCTTGCGGCGATCCGGCTCGCGCGTTTAGTCTCCATGGCACACCAGTGGTGACCAGTTGGAGGAGCTCGGCGTGCACTGTCCCTTCTGCCGGCATGACGGCTCGCGCGTGGTGGACTCCCGTACGGCTGAGGACGGGACATCGATCCGCCGTCGACGCGAGTGCACTCGATGCGGCCGCCGCTTCACCACGGTGGAGACGGCGAGTCTGTCGGTGCGTAAGCGCTCCGGCGCGGTTGAGCCCTTCTCCCGGGCCAAGGTGATCGTGGGGGTGCGCCGGGCCTGCCAGGGGCGGCCGGTCTCGGATGCCGATCTGTCACTGCTGGCCTATAAGGTCGAGGAGGCGGTTCGGAGTACCGGCCAGGCTCTCGTCGACTCCCACGAGGTCGGCTTGGCGATCCTGGGACCGCTTCGCGAGCTCGACGAGGTCGCCTACCTGCGTTTCGCCTCGGTCTACTCCGATTTCAACTCCCTGGAGGACTTCGAGACCGCGATCGCGCAGTTGCGCGCCGGACGCGCATCGCACGGCGCCTGACCGGTCGCGACCACCCGCTGAAGCCCGCCGGCCTCGCCGCCTCCCCGCGGCGCCGTGCGTCGATTCACCGCGCGTCGATCGCCTCGACGAGACCGGTGACCAGGGAGGACCAGGTCCATCGCTCCTGCATCAGCGCTCGCCCCGCCGTCCCCATCCGGGTTCGCAGTGCCGGGTCCGACAGCTGGCGTACCAGCGCCTCCACCAGGGCGTCCTGGTCGCGGCCGTCGACGACGTCGCCGGTCACCCCCTCGACCACCGTCTCGGGCGCGCCGCCGCTCGTGCCGGCGATGACGGGCAGTCCCGTCGCCGAGGCCTCGAGGAAGACGATGCCCAGCCCCTCGACGTCGAGACCGCCTCCTCGCGTGCGGCACGGCATGGCGAAGACGTCGCCCATCGCGACATGACCGGGCAGCTCGGCGGCGGGCACCTCGCCGGTGAGAGTGATCGACTCTCGCGCCGGTGAGGTGCGGCGGAGCAGGGCCAGCCGCCTGGCGTAGGAGCCCCAGCCCACGATCACCAGCCTGGCCCCGGGGAGGCGCCCGATCACCCGGGGCCAGGCCTCGATGAGCGAGTCCTGGCCCTTGCGCGCCACGAGCCGCGAGACGCACACGACGGTCGGGGCCTCGCCCAGGCCGTAACGGGCCCGCAGGGCCGAGCGGGCCTCGGCGTCGGGGCGGAAGCGCTCGACGTCGATGCCGCTGGGGAGGCGGAGCACCCGTTGACCGTACGGCATGTGGGGGCGGAGCCTGCTCAGCGTGTAGTCGGAGATGCAGGTCACAACGTCAGAGTCGCGGAGGATCCTGCGCAGCACCTGCCGGGCCCCCGGGGTCATGCCCCATCCGACCTCGTGGCCGTGGGTGGTCGCGATGACGCGAGTGGCCCCGGCGCGCTTCGCGGCCCCGCCGAGCAGGCCCAGCGGGGCGGCGGCCCCGAACCAGACCGTCTCGATGCCGCGGGCCCTCACCAGGTGCTGCATCCGAGCGCGCACCCCGGGCGTCGGGAGCAGTACGCGCGTGGGCACCCGTACGACCTCGAAGTCCCGTGTGGAGTCGAACTCGCGCGCCGCCCGCGGCCCCTCGGGCGGCGTGGAGGCCAGGACCACGAGGTCCTTCGCTGGCAGGCGCGAGGTGTAGTCGTCCAGATAGGACTGGATGCCGCCCACAACCGGGGGGAAGTCGTTGGTGACCAGCAGGGTGCGTCGCATGCCGGGAGTCTATCGGGGCCCTCTCCGGCCTCGGCGGCGATCCGCCGTCCCGCCCGGCTCGCCGGTGCGGGGAGCGGGACTCCCCGGTGCTCCGGTCCGCCCGGGCGACGGGAGTCAGCCCTCGTCCGTGTTGCGCAGCACCTCGGACAGGCGGCGTGCCGCGGCCATGACGACCCCGCCGTGCGCGCGGCCGGGCTGGCGGCCCATCCGCTCGATCGGTCCGGAGATCGATACGGCGGCGATCACCTTCCCGCTGGCGCCGCGCACCGGGGCCGATACGCTGGCGACGCCGGGCTCGCGCTCGCCCACGGACTGGGCCCAGCCGCGGCGGCGCACGGCGGACAGCATGGTGGCGTTGAACCGCGCCCCCACCAGACCGCGGTGCAGGCGGTCGGGCTCCTCCCACGCCAGGAGCACCTGGGCGGCGGAGCCCCCCTGCATGGACATCGTGGCGCCCACGGGGATGGAGTCGCGCAGGCCGATGGGGCGCTCCGCATTGGCCACGCAGATGCGGACATCGCCCTGACGGCGGTAGAGCTGCGAGGACTCGTGGGTTTTGTCGCGCAGCGCCGCCAGCACCGGGCCGGCCGCCGAGAGGAGGTGATCCTCCCCGGCGGCCGAGGCCAGCTCGCTCAGGCGCGGGCCGAGGACGAAACGGCCCTGGGAGTCGCGCGACACAAGACGGTGGTGCTCCAGCGCCACGGCGATTCGATGGGCGGTGGGTCGTGCTAGGTGGGTGAAGGAGACGAGCTGCGCCAGGGTCGCGGGTCCCGACTCCAATGTGCTCATGACGAGGGCGGCCTTGTCGATGACGCCAACGCCGCTGCTGCTCTCGGTATCGCTCAACGCGTCCATAATCTGATATTGCCATTCCGAGAGATGAGACTTCAAGTACGCTTCGGCACAGAAGTGGCGCCGTGTCAGCAACTCGGCTGCCATGTCGGCAGCCGTATCAGCGTCTGCCGTCGGCCTTGCGCTGCACGGTGCTCGGCGCCGTCCCGGGAACCGCCGCCCGTCATGCTGCCGGCGTCGGTGACGGGCCTCGTGGCCCCGAGGGGCACCCCGCCAAGAAGGAAAGGATGCGCAGTGATGGGAATGACCCTCGCTCAGAAGGTCTGGCGCGACCACGTCGTCTCGCAGGGAGCGGATGGAGCCCCCGACCTGCTCTACATAGACCTTCACCTCGTCCACGAGGTCACCAGCCCCCAGGCCTTCGAAGGACTGCGCCTGGCGGGTCGCAAGGTCCGCCGCACCGACCTGACCCTGGCCACCGAGGACCACAACACCCCCACGCTCGATATCGACCTGCCGATCGCTGACATCACCAGTCGCACCCAGATCGAGACGCTGCGCGCCAACTGCGCCGAATTCGGCGTGCGCCTGCACCCGCTGGGGGACGCGGACCAGGGCATCGTCCACGCCGTCGGCCCCCAGCTGGGCCTGACCCAACCGGGCATGACCGTCGTGTGCGGGGACTCGCACACGTCCACTCACGGCGCCTTCGGGGCGCTGGCCTTCGGGATCGGCACCAGCCAGGTCGAGCACGTGCTCGCCACCCAGACCCTGCCCATCGCGCCCTTCAAGACCATGAGCGTGACTATTGACGGGGACCTGCCCGCCGGCAGCGGGGCGAAGGACATCATCCTGGCCATCATCGCCAGGATCGGCACCAATGGTGCGCAGGGGCATGTGATCGAGTACCGCGGCCGCGCCATCGAGCAGCTCTCGATGGAGGCCCGCATGACGATCTGCAACATGAGCATCGAGGGCGGCGCCCGCGCCGGCATGATCGCTCCCGATGAGACCACCTTCGACTACCTCGCCGGCCGCCCCCATGCCCCCGTCGGCGGGGAGTGGGACGCGGCCGTGGAGTACTGGAGGGGGCTGCGCACCGACGACGACGCCGTCTTCGACACAGAGGTGGTCCTGGAGGCCGAGGATATCGAGCCCTTCGTCACCTGGGGCACCAACCCCGGCCAGGGGCTGCCCATCTCGGCGACCGTCCCCGACCCCGAGTCCATCGCCGACAGCACCCGGCGCCGCGCCGCCAGGCGGGCCCTGGAGTACATGGATCTGACGCCGGGCATGCCGCTGCGCGACATCGAGGTGGACACCGTTTTCCTCGGCAGCTGCACCAACGGGCGTATCGAGGATCTGCGCGCCGCCGCCGAGATCGTGCGGGGGCGCAGCAAGGCGCCGGGCGTGCGCATGCTCGTCGTCCCCGCCTCCGCCCGTATCCGCCTCCAGGCGGAGGCCGAGGGGCTGGATCGGGTCTTCAGGGACTTCGGCGCCGAGTGGCGCAATGCCGGGTGCTCCATGTGCCTGGGCATGAACCCCGATCAGCTCGCCCCCGGCGAGCGCTCGGCCTCCACCTCGAACCGCAACTTCGAGGGCCGTCAGGGCAAGGGCGGGCGCACGCACCTCGTGTCACCCGTCGTCGCGGCCGCCACCGCCGTGCGCGGCACCCTGTCGTCCCCCGCTGATCTCCCGCCCCGGTCGACGCCGGTGGACGCGTCCGGCTCCGTTGAGCCCACCGAGTCCGACGCGGCCTGAGCCGGAGAAGGAGACAAGGAGACCCCGTCATGGAGAAGTTCATCCGCCACACTGGTATCGGCGCCCCCTTGCGCCGCAGCGCCGTGGACACCGACCAGATCATCCCCGCCGTCTATCTCAAGCGCATCACCCGCACTGGTTTCGACGACGCCCTCTTCGCCGCCTGGAGGGCGAACGAGGCCGATTTCGTCCTCAACCGGGAGGCGTACAGGCGGGCCAGCATCCTCGTCGCGGGGCCCGACTTCGGCACCGGCTCCTCGCGCGAGCACGCCGTGTGGGCGCTGAAGGACTACGGCTTCAAGGTCGTGCTCGCCCCGCGCTTCGCCGATATCTTCCGGGGGAACGCGGGCAAGCAGGGCCTTGTCGCCGGTGTCATCAGCCAGGACGACGCCGAGCAGCTGTGGAAGATCCTCGAGACCGAGCCCGGTACGCAGATCACGGTGGATCTTCGGGAGCGGAGCGTGGTCGCCGGGGGCATGCGCACCACCTTCCAGATCGACGACTACGTGCGCTGGACCCTCATGGAGGGCCTGGACGACATCTCGCTGACCCTCCAGCACGAGGACGAGATCGTCGCCTACGAGCGGGCGCGTCCGAGCTTCAAGCCGGCTGCACTTCCGGCCCGCCACCTCCCGGAGGAGGAGGTCGTCCCCGCGCGCGCCGCCGATATGCCCGTGGTCGCCAGGCCGTCGGGCGCCGGCGGCTGAGACTCGCGGCACGGCCGCCCGTTCGCCGACGGCGCGCTCCACGATTCTCGCTGCGCCTGCCGTCTCGCTTATGCTGGGACGGCTCTGCGCTCGTCGGGCGCGCTCGTAGGCATCCGTGGTGCCCGCGACCACATCATCGTTTCGGAGGTACTTGATGGTCGACGGATTGCTCCAGGTTCGGGGCGGACGCCCGCTCAACGGCGAGATCACGGTGCGCGGTGCGAAGAACCTCGTGCCCAAGGCGATGGTCGCGGCCCTGCTGGGCGCCACGCCGTCCCTGCTGCGCAACGTCCCGCTCATCCGCGACGTGGACGTCGTCTCGGGGCTTCTGTCCCTCCACGGGGTGGCCATCGATTACGACCAGACCGAGGGCGTCCTGCGGCTGGACCCGTCTCGTGTCGAGACCGCCCACATGGCCGACATCGACGCCCACGCCGGCAGCTCGCGCATCCCCATCCTGTTCTGCGGCCCGCTCCTGCACCGGCTGGGGGAGGCCTTCATCCCGGATCTGGGCGGCTGCCGCATCGGGGACCGCCCGATCGACTTCCATCTGGAGATCCTGCGCAAGTACGGGGCGGTCGTTGACAAACTCGAGGGCGGCATCCGCATCACCGCTCCCGACGGCCTGCACGGCACCGTCATCGATCTTCCCTACCCGTCCGTCGGCGCGACCGAGCAGACGCTGCTGACGGCGGTGCGCGCGGAGGGCCTGACCGAGCTGCGCGGCGCCGCGGTCGAGCCCGAGATCCTCGACCTCGTCGATGTCCTGCAGAAGATGGGCGCCATCATCTCGGTCGATACCGACCGCACCATTCACGTCGAGGGCGTTGACGAGCTCGCCGGTTACAACCACGCCGCTCTGCCGGACCGCATCGAGGCGGCGTCCTGGGCCTCCGCCGCCCTGGCCACCCAGGGGGACATCTTCGTGCGCGGCGCCCACCAGGGCGACATGACGACCTTCCTCAACACCTTCCGCAGGGTTGGCGGCGCCTTCGACGTGCGCGATGACGGCATTCGCTTCTACCACCCCGGTGGGGAGCTGAGGAGCATCGTGGTGGAGACCAATGTCCACCCCGGCTTCATGACCGACTGGCAGCAGCCCCTGGTGGTGGCCCTCACCCAGGCCCAGGGACTGTCCATCGTCCACGAGACCGTCTACGAGAACCGCTTCGGCTTCACGGCGGCTCTGCGCAAGATGGGCGCCACCATTCAGGTCTACCGCGAGTGCCTGGGCGGTACCGCGTGCCGCTTCGGCCAGCGCAACTTCTACCACTCCGCCGTCATCTCGGGTCCCTCGCCGCTTCATGGCGCCGACATCGTCGTGCCCGATCTGCGCGGCGGCTTCTCCCACCTCATCGCCGCCCTGACGGCTCAGGGCATCAGTCGGGTTGAGGGCGTCAACCTCATCGATCGCGGCTACGAGCACTTCATGAGCAAGCTCTCCGCACTCGACGCCGACGTCGCGCGGCTGGCGTGAGCGGCGCCTCGGATCGACTCACCGAGCTGCCCGGGCCCGACCGGGCGCCCGCCGACCGGATTCGTGCGCCGAGGCGTGAGCACCGGCTAGAGTCGCGTCGTGCCCACGACCCGACGCATGACGCCCTTCTACCGGTTCGCAGCCCGGGGAGCGATCATCCCGTTCCTCAAGCTGGTCTCCCGTCACCACGTGAGCGGCACGGAGAACATTCCCCGCGAGGGGGGCTTCATCGCCGTCTGCAACCATCTATCGGACCTGGACTCCCTGACGGCCATGCGATGCCTGGTGGATGAGGACGTGCCCGCGTACTCGCTCGCCAAGTCCACGATCTTCGATGCGCCCATCCTCGGGCACGTCTTCAAGGCCGGTGGTCAGATCCCCGTCTACCGGGGCACGAAGGAGGCCGGCAACTCCCTCCTCGAGGCGGAGAGGCGGCTGCTCGCCGGAGACGTCATCATGATCTTCCCCGAGGGCACGCTCTCGCGCGATCCGCTCCTATGGCCCATGACCGGCAAGACGGGGGCGGCGCGCCTGGCCATGCGCACCGGCGCGCCCGTGCTGCCCATGGGGCAGTGGGGCGCGCAGGACATTCTCGACTCCTTCGGCGGCGGCTTCCACCCCTTTCCCCGCAAGGACGTGCGGGTCGAGATCGGCAGCCCCTTCACCCTGGAGTCATTCGGCTCGGACACCGAGGACCGTGCGGCGGTGCGTGCGGCGACGGCCGAGATCATGCGGCGGATCACCGTTCTGGTCGAGGAGCTGCGGGGGGAGAAGGCGCCGCGTCCCTATGACGTGCACTACGACGGTGACCCGGGCAAGAAGCATCGCGGTGTGCGCAGGCCCGACCCGCTCCCGGATGCGGAGGCCGCCGCCCAGACGGGGCCGGAGGCCGACGACGCCGAGGCCGGTGCGGGGTCCGACGCAACCGGGCCGACGGACGAGCCCGGCACGGAGCCCCGGTCATGAGCGCTCGGGCGGTGCGCAGGGCGGCCGTCGTCGGTGCGGGCGCCTGGGGCACCACCTTCGCCTGCCTGCTCGTCGAGGCGGGCACCCCCACGACTCTGTGGGCGCGTCGCGACGAGCTGGCCGCCGAGATCAACTCGGGCAGCAACGAGCGCTACGTCCCGGGGCACCGCCTGCCCGAGGGCGTGTCGGCCACGAGCGACCTGACGCGGGCCGTCGAGGGCGCGGGCCTGGTCGTGGTCGCCGTGCCCTCCCAGAGCGCGCGCGACGTCCTGTCCCCGCTGCGCGGCGAGCTGGGGGAGACGGCCCTGGCGGTCTCCCTGATGAAGGGCGTCGAGCTCGGCACGGGACTGCGCATGAGCCAGGTCCTGGGCGAGGCCCTCGCCCTGCCCCGTGAGCGGGTCGCCGTCGTCTCAGGACCCAATCTCGCCGACGAGATCGCGGCCCATCAGCCCACCGCCACCGTGGTCGCCGCAACCGAGGAGGCCGTCGCCGCGCGCGTGGCGGCCCTGTGCGCGACCAGCACCTTCAGGCCGTACACGAACACCGATGTGCTCGGAGTCGAGCTGTGCGGTGCGGTCAAGAACGTCATCGCTCTGGCCGTGGGCGCCGCGTCCGGGTGCGGGTTCGGCGACAACTCCAAGGCGACCATCATCACCCGCGGCCTGGTGGAGATCACCCGGCTGGGGCTCGCCCTGGGGGCGGTCCCGGAGACCTTCTCGGGCTTGGCCGGTCTGGGCGACCTGGTGGCCACCTGCTCCAGCCCCCTGTCCCGCAACCAGACCTTCGGGCGCCGCCTGGGCGAGGGCATGAGCGTGGTCGAAGCGGGCCTGGCCTCGCGCGGCGTCGCCGAGGGCGCGAAGTCGGCCCGCGCCGTCCTCGACCTGGCGGCCGCCCACGGCGTCGATATGCCCATCACCGCGGGCGTGGTCGCGGTGGTCGAGGGGAGGGCCACCGTCACCGAGGTCAACGATGCGCTGCTGGCCCGGCCCCGCAAAGCCGAGGGCATCAACGCCGCACCGCTGCGCTGATGCCGTCGTCCGGACGCCCGTGACCGGCCGCCCCGTCGGTCGCGGCGGGCTCGGCCCCGGGGTGCTTCGGCGGCGTTCGCCCCGGTGGTCGGCGCGGTCCGTCCCCGCGGGACACGGGGACGATGCCGGCCGGGGGCCGTGCCGGTCAGCAGTACTGGGCGACGGGGACTGCGCGCGGTCCGCGGGCCACGCGGTAGCGTTAGCGGCATGTCTCAGAGCGCCGTGCCGAGCCAGCAGCCCTCGAACCCCGACCCCCTCCCCCCCGCCGGACCGGGCGGCTCGCGCAGACCGCGTGTCGCCGTCGTCTTCGGCGGGCGCAGCGGAGAGCACACCATCTCGTGCGCCACCGCCGCCGGGGTCCTGTCGGCCATCGACCGCGACCGCTACGACGTGCTGCCCATCGGCATCACGCCAACCGGTCAGTGGGTGCTCGTCGACGACGACCCCGCCGCACTGGCTCTGGACGACTCCCGCCCGCCCGTGGAGATCACCGCCGAGGGGCTGGGGCGCGGCGAGCTCGCCATACAGCTCGGGGGCGGAGCGCTGACCGCCCTGACACCCGCGGGGCCGAGTGTCCTAGGCGATGTCGACGTCGTCCTGCCCCTGCTGCACGGCCCCTACGGGGAGGACGGAACCATCCAGGGGCTGCTGGAGATGCTGGGCATCCGCTACGTGGGCTGCGGCGTGCTCGCCAGCGCCGCGGGGATGGACAAGCAGGCGACCAAGGTGCTCCTGGAAGCCGCCGGCATCACCACCGCGCCGCACGTCGTCGTCGGGCCCCACCGGTGGAAGCGGGATCGCGCCGCCATCCTGGCGGCCTGCGAGGAGCTCGACTACCCGCTGTTCGTCAAGCCGGCCCGGGCCGGTTCCTCGCTCGGCATCACCAAGGTCGAGCGTCGCGAGGACCTGCCCGCCGCCATCGAGGCGGCCCGCGCGGTGGATCCCAAGGTGCTCGTGGAGACCGGGATCACCGGGCGCGAGGTCGAGGTCGCGGTTCTGGGGGGGCACGGAGATGACGCTCCGCGCGTGGCCGAGCCCGGTGAGATCGTCATGGACGCCTCTCATGGCGCCGGCGAGTTCTACGACTACCAGACCAAGTACCTGGCCCACGACGCCGTGCAGATGGTCTGCCCCGCCCGGCTCACCGCCGCCGAGCGCGAGCTGGTCATGTCCACCGCCGCTGAGGCCTTCCTCGCCATCGGGGGCGAGGGCCTGACCCGCGTCGACTTCTTCGTCACCGACGACGGGCGCGCCGTCGTCAACGAGGTCAACACCATGCCCGGTTTCACCCCCTTCTCCATGTATCCCTACATGTGGGAGGTGACCGGCATGGACTACACAGCCCTGATCGGCGAGCTCATCGAGCTGGCCCTGGAGCGGCCGGCCGATGTCAATCGATGAGGGCGTCGACGCGCGACGTCCGATCACGGTCGCTGATCTGACGGAGGAGGAGCTCCTCGCGGCCTTCACGCCGCTGCTGCCCGGCACCCGGCGCGCGCTGGTCGGCAATGGCGACGACTGCGCCGTCCTGACCGCGCCGGACGCCCGCTACTGCGTGAGCACCGACGTCCTGGTCGAGGGCCACCACTTCTCCACCGACTGGTCGAGCGCCCAGGAGATCGGTGCGCGTGCCGCGGCCCAGAACCTCGCCGATGTGGCGGCGATGGGGGCCCGTCCGGTGGCGTTGGTGGTCGGCCTCGTCCTGCCCCTGAGCACATTGCTGACATGGATCCAGGACCTTGCGAGGGGCATGGCCCGAGCGTGCGACCGGATCGGCGCCGGTGTCGTCGGCGGTGACTTGAGCGCGGGGGAGGGGCTCGTCATCGCCGTCACCGTCCACGGCGATCTGGAGGGCCGCTCGCCCGTCCTGCGCTCGGGAGCCCGTCCGGGTGACCTGCTCGTCCACATCGGGACGCTGGGCCGCAGCGCCGCCGGGCTCGCACTGCTCGGCGCCGGCATCGACGATTCCGGCCGCAGCGGGGCGCGGGGCGGGGCCTCGTTCCGGGACGGGCTCGAGGAGCGGACGCGCGCCGCCGCGCACGAGAGCCTGTCCGTGTTCCGCACCCCCGTGCCGCCCCTGGAAGCGGGCCCCGCCCTGTCCGAGGCCGGTGCCACCGCGATGATGGACGTCTCCGACGGGCTGCTCCGCGACGCGGGGCGCATGGCCGAGGCCTCCCGGGTGCGGATGGACATCGACGATCCTCTGGGCTCGGTGGCCGGAACCGGTGAGGACCTGGCCGTCCTGGAGCCCGTGGCGCGCCTGCTGGAGGACTCGCGAGCCGCCGCTCGGGCACTGGCGCGTCGATGGGTGCTCACCGGGGGAGAGGACCACGGCATGCTCGCCGCCGTCCCGGCTGAGACAGGACCCCCACCGGGCAGCCGAGTCATCGGGCGCGTGCTGGAGCCGGATGATGGCCCTCGCGTCATGGTCAGTGGACGGGCTCCCGATGCGGGGAAGGGGTGGGACCACTTCCGAGGTTGACACCGCCGAGTCGGCTGAGCGGGCCGGGACGGGGCGGGTCCGACGATTCCGTCGCCGGACCCGCCCGGGAAAGCCGGTCTTATCGGGGTGCGGCGCCGCCGAACCGATCTCGCCGCGGAACTCGACCGATCTCGACGAAAAGGCCGCCACCCGCGGGGTGACGGCCTCGCAGCGCCCGATCGGCGAGAGCGCACTCAGATATTGCGCGTCACCTTACCGGCCTTGAGGCAGGACGTGCACACGTTGAGACGCTTGGGAGCGCCGTTCACGAGAGCGCGCACGCGCTGGATGTTCGGGTTCCACCGGCGGTTGGTCCGCACGTGGGAGTGCGAGACGCTCTTGCCGAAGATGGGGCCCTTGCCGCAGACATCGCACACAGCAGCCACGGTCTCACTCCTGAATCTTCTTGCGTGAACGCCGGACGACGTCACGGCGCTGGATCGAATACCCCGAGCTCGTACCCCGGGCAACCCGCAAACCTTATCGGACGGCAGGGAAAGGCCCCAAGCGGATGAGGCGTGGGGTGAGGCACATACGTGGCCGTCCAAAAGGAGTTCCGCTCCACTGCGCTCCTCGCAACGGCGCCTGGACCGGCGCTCAGGACGCGCGCAGCGGCGCGGGCCGGTAGCCTTGGACCTATACAGGGGTAGCGGGCCGCCCGGTCGGGCGGCCGACCCACCGGTAGCCAAGGAGAACGCGGCGTGACACGGCAGACGAGCGGTCAGTTGCCCACCCCGGTTCCCACGAACGCCCTGACCGCTCCTGTTCTGCGCTCCTGGTTGCGTCTGACGCGCAGGACGGGGGAGATCACACGCGCGCTCGTCGACTCCCTCAACGTCTTCCCGGTCCCGGACTCGGACACCGGCACCAATGTCCTGCTCACCGTGCGCGCCGCCTGCGACGCCATGCGCCTCCTGCCGGCCGGCGCCGGCCTCGTCCAGGTCTCCCGGGCGGCGGCGGACGGAGCGGTGCGCGGCGCGCGCGGGAACTCCGGTCTTCTGGTCTCCCAGGTCCTGGTCGCCCTCGCCGACGTCTGCGCCGAGGCGCCCGACCCCGCTGCATTGAGGCCGGTCGAGATCGTCCGCGCCTACGAGCGCATCGCGGACACCACCTGGGCCGCCGTGTCGCGCCCGGTGACGGGAACCCTGCTGACGGTCGCCCAGGACGCCGCCGCCGCCGCGCGCGCGGCTCTGGAGGAGTCCCGCCCCACTGCGCCCACGAGCCTCTCGGCGGTCTGCGCGGCCGCCGCCCTCGGCGCCCAGGAGAGCGTCGTCGAGACCGCCGGACTCGGCCACGGCCCGGTGGATGCCGGCGGTGCGGCCCTCATGCTCATGCTCACCTGCCTGTCGGATACGATCGACGCCGGAGACCGGAGGCAGGGGGACGCCGAGGCGCTGGAGGCCCCCCATCCCTGCACCGAGGTCGCCCACCAGATGCTCGTCGATCTGCTGGCCGGCGCCACGCATGTGGCCTCCGGACTGGGCGACAGCGCGCCGACGGCATCCATGGGGGAGTTCGAGGTCATGTACCTGCTCGAGGCGACGACCGCCCAGGCGGACGTCCTGCGCGGTGAGCTCGAACGCGTCGGGGACTCCGTGGGCGTCGTCGGCACCCCCGACGCCCTGGGCGTGGGCCTGTACCAGGTCCACGTGCACACCGACACCCCCCGCGCGGCGCTGCCGCGTGCTGGACGGGCTCGCCAGGTGTGCGTCCACCACCTTCACCCCACGGCCCTGGCAGTCGTCGCCGACTGGGAGGCCGACGAGCCACCTCTGCCCGGCGGCGACCGGATCGAGGACTCCCGCGTCGTGTCCTTCGAGCGTCTCGCCGCGCGTCGGGCACGGAATCGGGCCGCCAGGCGCAATAGTTCCATGCGCAAGCACCCCTCTCATCTCGGTCCCCCCACTCCGACGGGTGAGCGCACCGGGGTCATCGCCTGCACCCGCGCCCCGGGGCTCATCGAGCAGCTCGCCCGCACCGGCGCCGTCGTCGTCCTGGATCCCGAGCGGGACGGGATCATCCGCGCCGCCATCGACATCGGCCTGGAGCGGGTGATCGTGCTGCCCTGCGACGCCGACTGCGCCGCCCACGCCCACGAGGCGGCGCGCTTCCTGGCCGCCCGCTCCGCCGTCTCCCATGTGCGCGGCGCGGCCGAGGCCGTTCCCGCACCCGGCGACGGCGTCCAGCTCCTCGTGTGCGACACCGATGACGAGGCCCGTGTCCTGGCGGCGGCCGTGGCCGTGGCCGGAAGCGGCGAGGGCCTCACCGTTCTGGCCAGAAGGGCGGGGCGCGCCGCCATCGAGTTGCGCACGCTGGCCCTCGACGGCCCGGACGCCGAGGCCGATGCGGTCGCCGCCGCCCTGGACGCCGCCCTGCGTCCCGATGACGAGCTCGTCACCGTGATCCTCGGACGCGACGCCATGCCGGACGTCGGCGCCCTCGCCGCCGAGGCCGTCGCTCGTTACGGCGAGCGGACCCTCGGGGACCCCGACGCCATCGAGGTCGTCATCCACGCCGGGGCCCAGGCGCGTCCCGATGTCCTGATGGCTCTGGAGTAGGGGCGCGTGAGCACACGATCCACGCCCATCCGATCCGATCCCGCTCGCGGGTCGGCGCCCCTGCTGGATCGCCCCTTGGACAGGATCCTGGGCACTCGGACCGCCAACCAGCTCGCCAAGCAGGGGGCCCGTACTGCCGGAGACCTGCTGCGGCTCCTGCCTCGCCGCTACGACACCTGGGGCGAGCTGACCGATCTGCGCGCCTTGGCCGACGGCGAGCAGGCCACCGTCCAGGCCCGGGTCGTGCGCTCGTCCGCGCGCCGCACCCGTGGCGGACGCCCTCCCGCCATTATGGAGGCCACCGTCACCGATGGCACGACGAGCATGGCCGTCGTCATGTTCGGCACCGCGGGTCTCATGAAGCTGCGGGCGGACCAGCTCTCGCCGGGCACCACGGCGCTGCTGTCGGGCAAGGTCGGGCTTCACCGGGGGCGCAAGCAGCTCGTCGGTCCGCGCATCCAGGTCCTCGACGAGCTCGATGAGGCCGAGCGCGAGGCGCTTCTGGCCCGTCCACTGCCCATCTACCCTGCCACCGAGGCACTGCCGAGCTGGCGCGTCGCCAAGGCCGTGCGCACGCTCCTGGATCAGCTCGACGCAGCGGACGTCCCCGAGCCCCTGCCCGAGCGCGTGCGCACGGTCCACGGGCTCATCGACGCTTTCACCGCCTATCGCTGGGTCCACGAGCCGCAGGACACCGGGCAGTGGCGGGAGGCGCGACGGCGACTGCGACACGAGGAGGCGCTCGTCCTCCAGACCGCGCTCGCTCAGCGCCGGGCCCGCCATCGGGCCACGCGCACCGCCGTGGCCTGGCCCGCCCCCGGTCCCGATTCCCTGCGCGCCGACCTGGATGCTGCCCTGCCCTACGAGCTCACGGCCGGGCAGGCGCGCGTGGGGGAGGACATCGCGCACGCCCTGGAATCGACCGTGCCCATGCAGGTCCTCCTGCAGGGCGATGTGGGCAGTGGCAAGACCCTGGTCGCCCTGCGCGCCATGATCCAGGTCGTCGGGGCGGGAGGGCAGACGGCTCTGCTGGCCCCCACCGAGGTGCTGGCGGCCCAGCACCGGACCAGTCTCGAGGCTCTCCTGGGACCCCTGGGGCGGGCGGGAATGCTCGGCGGTGCGGAGCGCGCCATCCGGGTCCTGCTGCTGACCGGCTCCACGACGGCCGGCCGGCGTCGGGAGATCCTCGCCGCCCTGGCCGCCGGCGAGCCCGCCATCGTCGTGGGCACGCACGCGCTGCTGGCCGAGACCGTGCAGATCCCCTTCCTGGGGCTCGTGGTGGTCGACGAGCAGCACCGTTTCGGAGTGGCTCAGCGCGACGCCCTGCGCGAGCGTCGCGGCGTGACCGATCCCGCCACGGGGGAGGAGCGCACCCCGCACCTGCTGGTCATGACCGCCACCCCCATACCGCGCACCGTCGCCATGACGGTCTTCGGCGATCTCGACACGGCGATCCTCGATGAGCTCCCGGCGGGACGCGGCCCCGTGGACACCCACCTGGTGCCCTGGGACCGAGTGACGTGGGTGGAGGGGATCTGGCGGCGGGCCGCCCGGGAAGTGGCCTCCGGCGGTCGGGTCTACGTCGTCTGCCCGCGCATCGACGCCGGCGACCAGGAGCAGGGGGAGGATGACCCCGATCGGCCCGAGGCCTTCGACGACCTGCCGGAGGAGCCGGACGGGGGCGTGGACCGCGAGGGGCCGACGCGCCCGCCGGCCGCGGTCGCCGAGTGGGCGCAGCGCCTGGCGGACGAGCCGTCGCTCACGGGGACGGGCATCGGCACGCTCACCGGACGGATGACCAGTGCCGAGAAGGACGCCGCCATGGAGGCCTTCGCCAGCGGAGCCGCGCCGGTGCTCGTGGCCACCACCGTCATCGAGGTGGGGGTGGACGTGCCCGAGGCCACCATGATGGTCATCCTCGACGCCGATCGTTTCGGGCTCTCCCAGCTCCACCAGCTGCGCGGGCGCGTGGGCCGGGGAGACCGGTCCTCGGTGTGCGTGGCGACCACCGGCGTAGAGGTCGGGTCCACCGCCTACCACCGGCTCAAGGCCTTCGCCGAGACCGCCGACGGCTTCGCCCTGGCCGAGGCGGACCTGGAGCTGCGGAGCGAGGGCAACGTGCTGGGGGCGGCCCAGTCGGGGCGGCGCAGCGATCTCGATCTGCTGCGGGTGACTCGCGACAGGAGGGTCATCGAGGCGGCTCGCGGCGAGGCCGAGGAGATCGTCGCCGCCGACCCGCGGCTGACGGATCACCGCGCGCTGGCCGCCGCCATCGTCGAGCGGCTCGACGAGGAGTCGCAGGCCTATCTCGAGCGGGTGTGACGGCTCCGGGGCCCGCCCAGCTCCTCTCATCGGCTCTTCTCATCGGGCTCGGCGAACCAGAGGGAGGTCTCGCCGTAGCGCCTGTCCGCGACGTGCTCCAGCCCCCGGGGCCAGGCGGGCCCGGGCGAGCGGGAGGAGCGCTCCACCACGACGACGGCCCGCGGCGCCAGCCACGGGTCGTCGGCGCGAGCCAGGGGGGCGAGCATCGCGGCGAGTTCCTCGTCCCTCAGCTCGTAGGGCGGATCGATGAGCACCAGATCGACTGACCTCCCGGCGGGGCCCGCCAGGAATGCGGTCGCCCTCGCCGTCACCGCGCGCACGCCCGCCAGCCCCAGGGAGCGGATATTGCGCCGGCAGACGGCCACGGCCCTCCGCGAGGAGTCCACCAGCGTCACATCCGCGGCACCGCGGCTCGCCGCCTCCAGGCCCAGGGCCCCGGAGCCCGCGCACAGGTCGAGCACTCGCGCGCCGTCGATCGCCCCATTGTGCTCCAGCCGTGCGAACAGGGCCTCGCGCACGCGCTCCGAGGTCGGGCGCGTCCCCGTGCGGGGGACCTCGATCCTGCGTCCGCCAGCCGTTCCGGCTACGATCCTGGTCATAGTCGGAGCCTACGGCAGGGCAGAATCGGGTCGTCGCGCCGAGTCGGTCGGCCTCGTACCGGTTCGCGCGGCGGGACGGGGGCGCCCGGATGCCCCGACGACGTCGAGACGCGGATCGGGTCGCCCGGCCCCGGCGCGCGTCCACCGTCGAGGCGGGGACGCCGTTAGCCTCGGGGCATGTCACTGGCCGTGTACCCCGGAACCTTCGACCCCATCACTCTGGGTCATGTCGACGTCGTACGGCGCGCCTCGACCGTGTTCGACCGGGTCGTCCTGGCCATCGCCCGGAACGCCGCCAAGGAGTCCGGTCACCTGTTCGACCTCGACACCCGCGTGGTACTGGCCCGGCGGGCTCTGGGGAACCTGCCCGGCGCGGAGGTCGACATCGTGCCCGGCCTCCTGGCCGACTACTGCCGCGCCCGCGGGGCCGACGCCGTCGTCAAGGGCTTGCGCAGCGGCACCGATCTGGACGTTGAGGCGCCCATGGCCCTGCTCAACCGCGATCTCGGCGCTCCCGAGACGGTCTTCCTCGTCGCCGCCTCCGCCCACGCCCATGTCTCCTCGTCTCTCGTCAAGGACGTGGCCCGGCACGGTGGCGACGTCTCCCGCCTCGTGCCCGACGCCGTCGTGGAGGCGCTCAGGGACGCCCTGCCGGTGCCGCACCCCCCGACAGCCTCCCGACAGGAAGGAACCACTCGTGACGACCAGCCGTGACGCCGGAGACGACCTGCTGCGCATCCTCGACGAGCTCGACCAGCTCATCACCGGTGCGCGCTCCGTGCCGATGAGCGCCTCCGCCATCGTCAATCGGGACGATGCGCTGGCCCTGATCGACAGCGCGCGCCATGCCGTCCCCTCCGCCGTCCGTCGTGCCGAGGAGATCGTCGCCGACGCGGATGAGGTCCTGGCCCAGGGGCGGGAGGAGTCCGAGAGGCTCGTCCTGCACGCCCAGGAGGAGGCGGATCGTCTGGTGGCCGGGGAGAACGTCGTGCGCATGGCTCATGAGCGTGCGGACGAAATCGTCGCCGAGGCCGAGGACCGCGCGGCGGGACTCCGTCACGGCGCCGACGACTACTCGGATCGCACGTTGGCGGCCCTGGAGGCCGAGCTCGTCAAGATCACCGAGCAGGTGCGCGCGGGTCGCGATGTCCTGGCATCCCGGCTCGGCGACCCCGCCGATGACGATGAGGCGACGCTCCCGGGCGACGGCCGCCGCCGCCCCGGATGGCCGCTCATCTCCGGGTCCGTATGAGCACCGCCGGTCCGGGCGCGGCGGGGCGCGTGCGGTGCGCCGACCGTCCTCGCGCGTCCGCGCGGCCCCACGGCGGGGCGCGTGCGCGGCGCCCGCGCGGCTAGGGATCACGATTCGAAGTGTGATCCGCCGACGGGGGGCGCTGCGGGCTCGTGCCGCTGGCGCCCGGGTACCCTGATCCCTTGCGGGTTCGGGCGCCGCCCGACCCGTGTACGTACCGGATAACCGGAGGAGCACCATGAGCACCACGGCCGCACTGGTGGTCGACATCGTCGATCTGCCGCACCAGATCGGGTCCGTCAAGGACGTCCGTGTGGAGACGGCCGCCCCCGCGGATCTGGGCACCGACGTCATCGGCGTGCCGGAGGGCAGCCCCGTCGTCCTGGATGCGCAGCTGACCAGCATGGAGGACGGCGTGCTGGCCCGCGGCCGCGCCGACGTCCGCATCCACGGCAGGTGCGTGCGCTGCCTGCGAGACCTCGACGAGGACCGCACCGTCGCCTTCGACGAGCTCTACTACCTGCCCCGGGCCGCCGAGGCCCGGGCGGCCGATGACGACGAGGAGGTCGAGGACCTGCTCCTGGTCGGCGAGACCGACCTGGACCTGGAGCCGGCGCTGCGCGACGCCCTCGTGCCTGCGCTTCCCTTCCAGCCCCTGTGCCGGCAGGACTGCGCGGGCCTGTGCCCGCAGTGCGGCGAGAGGCTCGACGACCTGCCCCCCGATCACCACCACGAGCAGCTCGATCCGCGTTGGTCCGCCCTGGCGGCTCTTCTGCCCGAGCGGGGCGAGCCGGACGCGAGTGAGGAGGGGCAGGCCTGATGGCCCACTCGTCTCGTAAGAGCGGCGGTAGGCAGTCCCGCCGCGTCGCCTCCCCGGCGCGAAGCGATGTCGAGGCCCTCGTCTACCGGTGGGGGCCGCGGATCGATCCGGATCTGCTCGACCTGTCGCTGACCCATCGCTCCTTCGCCCACGAGAACGGCGGGTTGCCCACCAACGAGCGCCTGGAGTTCCTGGGCGACTCCGTGCTGGGCATCGTGGTGACCGAGTACCTCTACCGCGCCCACCCGGATGTCCCCGAGGGCCAACTGGCCAAGATGCGGGCCGCGACCGTATCGGAGCCCGCGCTGGCGGCCGTGGCCCGGGACCTGAACCTGGGGGAGTTCATCAAGCTGGGGAAGGGGGAGTCCCTGACCGGCGGTCGTGACAAGGACTCGATCTTGTCCGACACCGTCGAGGCGCTCATCGGTGCCACCTACCTCTCCCAGGGGCTCGAACCGACTCGTGCCGTGGTCGAGCGCCTCGTGGCCCGCTTCCTCAGCTCGGCCCGCACGCGCGGCGCGAGCCTGGACTGGAAGACCAGCCTTCAGGAGCTCGTCGCGGCTCACGGACTGGGCAACCCGCGCTACGAGGTTGAGAGCGTCGGGCCCGACCACGAGCGGGTCTTCACCGCGCAGGCGATCGTCGATGGCGAGGCCCGCGGCGAGGGCACGGGCACCTCCAAGAAGCTCGCCGAGCACGCCGCCGCGGAGGCCGCTTACGCCGCGATCCTGGCCAGTCACGGCGACGGCGGATTGGATCTGCCCGGGGTCAACGAGGCCCTGCGCACGGATCTGGCGGGTATGGCCGCCCGGCAGGCGCGGATCGGGCCGACTCCCGGGTCCGCTTCCGGGCCGGTCCCCGCGCCGGCTCCGCCGGCCCTCGGCGACTGAGCGGCGTGCCCGAGCTGCCGGAGGTCGAGTCCGTGCGCTCCGGACTGGCCCGCTATCTGATCGGTCGTGCGATCGAGGCGGTCGAGATCCTCGATCCGCGCTCCCTGCGCCGCCAGGCCGGCGGTCCCGGGGCCTTCGCCCGTCAGCTCGCCGGGCGGACGGTGACCGCGGCCGCACGGCGGGGCAAGTTCCTGTGGCTGCCGCTGGATGACGGCCGCGCGCTGTCCGCCCATCTGGGCATGAGCGGCCAGCTCCTCGTGCGCGGCGCCGTCGCGGAGCCGCACGACGACGTCGAGGGTGCCCGGATCGCCGGCCGGGTCGATGCGCATCGCGCCGGTCCGATGGCCACCCGCGCCCCGACCCTCGTGCACGAGCCGTCCATACGGCCGCGTCATCTGCGCGTGCGCCTCCATCTGGCCCCCATCGACGGGGACGCGTCCGACGGGGCCTTCGTCGATCTCGTCGACCAGCGCGTGTTCGGCGGCCTGCACGTCACCGACCTGGTGCCGACCTCGGACGGCGCGCCCGGCGGCAGGGGCAGCCCGGACGCCCTGCTCCCCGACGACGCCCGCCATATCGCCCGCGACCTGCTCGACCCCGCGCTGGATCGGCGCGATGCAGCGGCCCGGATGCGGTCCTCGGGCCGTGCCATCAAGACCATCCTCCTGGACCAGCGCATCGTGTCGGGCGTCGGCAACATCTACGCCGACGAGGGCCTGTGGGCGGCCCGCGTGCACGGCCTGCGGCCCGGCAAGCGGATCGGGCCGCGCGTCGTGGAGCGCCTGCTGGCGCGGACCGCGGCCGTCATGGAGCGGGCGCTGGCCGTCGGGGGGACGAGCTTCGACTCCCTGTACGTCGATGCCGACGGCGCCGCCGGCTTCTTCGCCCGCGAGCTCTCGGCCTACGGGCGCGCCGGGCTGCCCTGCGGGCGGTGCGGCGCGCCGATGCGCGTCGAGGCCGTCGGCGGGCGCAGCCATACGTCCTGCCCGAGGTGCCAGACCCGCCCGCGGTGCTGAGGACGGCGCAGGCGGCCGGAGGCGGCGGGGCTTGTCGGCGGGGCCTCGTCCTCTAAAATGAACGTGTTCATATCTGAACTTGTTCAGGAGAATGCGTGAGACTGCATGAATCGTAGACAGGACACCGAGGCCCGGGTACTGGAACGGGCCGAGCGGCTCTTCGTCCGCAGGGGCTACGCCGCCACGTCGATGCGGGACATCGCCACCGAGGCGGATGTCTCAGTGGGCACCGTCGTCTCCGTGGGCGGCAAGGCCGAGCTCTTCGTGCGCTGCATGGAGCAGCGCGCCACGGCCGACGCCGTCGCCGCCCTGGAGGGGCGAGCGGATCTGCGCGACGCACTGCGGGCGCTCATCGCCGCCACCCCGGGTCTGACGCCCCGGGGGAGCGGGTTGACCCGCGACTACCTGGCCGCGCTCCTGACCGGCCCCGTCCCCGCGGGTAACGACGATCGTCTGCGCGACGTCGTCGATCGCCTGGCCGCGTACTGGGCCGCGCACCTCGAGACCGGCCCGGACGACCCCCTGCCGCAGCTGCGCGCTCGCGCCTTCTACGTCGGCCTCGTCGGCGCCGTCTTCGCCGTCGCCTCCGGACAGCTGAGCGCGCGGGCCGCCATGGAGCTGATGGATCGGATCATCGATGAGCAGACGGCGCCGCCCGGGGATCGGAGCCGAGGATGACCCACGTGCTCGTCGCCATCGGCTCCATGGGGGATGTGCGCCCGCAGCTGGCTCTGGCGCGAGCGCTCATCGCCGAGGGGACCGATGTCCTGCTGCTGGGACTCGATGACTACGCGGAAGCGGCATCCGAGTGCGACGTGCCGTTCCGGGGAGTGGGGGCCAGGCTCATGGGCCCGATCGCGTCGCCGGTCGTCGCCCGCGCCGCGAGACGCCATCAGGCGGCCGGCGCGCTCGTGCTGCGCCGCTGGATCCGCGCCGTCGCCCCCGCGATCGCCCGGGCGTTGGCGGCTAGCACGCGTCCCGGGGACGTCCTGGTCTCCGGGATCCTGGGCCTGCCGGCATGCCGTCTCCTGAGCGCGGCGCTCGGTTGCGAGGTGGTGGAGCTGGCACTGGCCCCCACGCTGCCCACTGCGCGGGCGGACAGCCTCGTGGGCGCACCGCGCAGGGGCCGGAGCCCGCTCAACCTGCATTACTCCCGCGCGCTGCGTCGCGGCTCGCTGGCAATGGGGGCGCCGATCGCCCGTGTACTGGCACGTGGCGTCCCGAATGGTCGTGGGACCGCCGGCCGTCGGAGCGGCGGCACGGCGATCAACGGCACGGTGATCCTCGCGTGCTCCCCGCAGCTCGTCCCGCCCGCCGCCGACTGGCCGGCCGCCGTCCACTGCACCGGACGGCTCGCGGCGCCCGTGCGCGGATGGGAGCCCGACGCGGGTCTCGTCGACTTCCTGTCCTCCGGTCCGCCTCCGGTGTACGTGGGCTTCGGTTCCGTGCCGCTGGGGGAGCCTCGGGCAGCCGTCGCCCGTCAGGCCGAGGCCGCCCGTCGCGCCGGGGCGAGAGCGCTGATCTCGCCGGCCGCGGGGTTCGATGAGTGGGACAGGGACTACGGCGACCATGTGCACCTGCTCGGCTTCGCCCCGCATGACTGGCTGCTGCCGCGCACAGCCGCGGCGATCCATCACGGGGGAGCGGGGACGACCCACGCCGCTCTGGCCGCGGGCGTGCCGCAGGGAGTCGTCCCCTTCTCCCTCGATCAGCCCTACTACGCGCGCCGCGTGGAGGCACTGGGCCTGGGACCCGCGCCGCTCGCGCCGCAGCGGGCCGACGTCGAGGCTCTCGCCGTCCTCATGAGGAGACTGGTCGGTGCCGGGCAGGCCCGGGGCTACCGTGAACGGGCGCGAGAGGCGGCCGGGGTCGTCGCCCGCGAGAACGGCGCCCGTACCGCCGCCGGGATCCTGCTGGCCGCCAGTACCTGATCCGTCGGGGGAAGTCGAGGCCCCGTCGGTGCCGCCTCCGCGGGGCGGCCCATGGGCCCGGAGGCTTTTCCCAGGACGACGCCGTGCTTGTGACGTAGGTCCCCAACGCTGCTAGGCTCGTTGTCATGCCGAGAGCCGTTGCCGCCGAGCCCGTCCGCGTCATGATCGTGGACGATCACGAGATCGTCCGCCGCGGGATCGCCGAGATCATCGACCGGGCCGACGGGCTGGACGTCGTGGCCGAGGCGGGCTCCTGCGCCGAGGCCCTGCGCCGGGCCGAGCTCGTACGTCCCGACGTCATCCTGGTCGACCTGCAGTTGCCCGACGGCACCGGCATCGAGCTCATGCGTGAGCTGCGGGCCTCGGTCCCCGGGGCCCTGCCGATCGTCCTGACCTCCTTCGACGACGACGAGGCCCTGGCCGAGGCCCTCGACGCGGGGGCCCGTGCCTATCTGCTCAAGACCGTTCACGGCGCCGAGATCAGTGACGTCGTGCGGGCCGTCGCCTCGGGGCGCGTCCTGCTCGACGAGCGCACTGTCACGCGTCGGCGCGCCGACCACGACGATCCCACGGCGGATCTGACCAACGCCGAGAGAAAGGTCCTCGACCTGATCGGCGATGGTCTGTCCAACCGGGAGATCGGCGAGCGCCTGGGCGTGGCCGAGAAGACCGTGAAGAACCACATCACCTCCCTGCTGGCCAAGATGGGCCTCCAGCGCCGCACGCAGGTCGCCGCCTGGGTCGCCGGCCAGCGGGCCTCGGGCTGGCGCCGCGGCTGACCGCTCCTCGGACGGCGTGGTCCGGGTCGCGGGCCGGCCCGCTGATGGGGATCCGGGGGAGATCACCGCGGCGTCGGCTCCAGGGGGACCCTCCAGGTGAAGCAGGTGCCGCGGCGATCGCCGTCCGAGCGGGCCCGCGGTCCGATGACGAAGGTACCGGCATGGCGACGGGCGCGCTCGGCCATGTTCGCCGTGCCCGAGCGGCGCCTCACCGAGGGATCCACTCCCACCCCGTCGTCGCGGCACACCACCTCGACCACCGGCACGCCGTGGAATGGCTCGGCGTTCCCGGAGGCCGGCCCGTCCCCCGCCAGCAGGAGGCTGGAGCCGCCGGGCAGGACGCCCTCGATCTTGACGTCCACCGTCACCGAGGACGCCCTGGCGTGCCGGGCCACGTTGGACAGGCCCTCGCGCACGACCGCCACCATGTCGTCGGCGATATCCGTCTCGACGGCCGCGTCGATGGCCTCGATGAGCTCGTCCTCCTCCTCGCGGCCCGCCTGAGCCAGGCCGCGCCCATCGACCGTGAGGATGAGGGAGGGGGCGAAGCCCAGGGATGTGCGTGCCAGGGACGCCTCGCGCCGCAGACGCTCGACGACGCTCACATCCTCGTCGCGGTCGCGCAGCGAGCGCACGATGGAGCGTATCTGGCGCACCGAGTCATCGATCGCCTCCAGCGAGGACTCCAGCGCCCCGCGCACCGCGACCAGGTCGACGGAGCCATCGGCGTCCTCGGCGCACAGGCGATCGCGGGCCGCGGAGATCTGCATCCCGGTGGCGAAGAGCTGCTGGATGGCCAGATCGTGCAGATCGCGTCCGATGCGCGCCCGCTCGTCGAGCAGTGTCGCCATCTCCTCGGCGTGCTGGGCGTCGGCCAGCTCGAAGGCCATCGTCGCCTGTCCCGCCACCAGTTCGGCGATCTCCAGGTCCTGATCGGTGAACGGCGCCGCTCCCTGGGCGCGCAGCAGCAGCATGACCCCCACACCGCGGCCGCGGTGAATCATCGGGGCGTACAGGGCGGGCCCGAAGGACGCCAGCTCCGGCACGAGCAGGTCGTGAGTGCCCCACGCCTCGGCCAGGGAGTCCACCGTCAGGCCGGTCTGATGGGCCAGCGTCGTCAGCGCCCTGCCCTCCGGCGGGAAGAGCGTCCCGATGAGGCCGGCGGAGTGGGCCCCCGCCGCGATCTCGCAGACCCACGTCCGACCGACGCCGGGCAGGACCAGGGCGGCCGTGTCCGCGTGCGCGACCTCTTGGACGCGTCGGGCGATCAGAGTCAGGGCGTCATCCTCCTCGGCGCCCGACAGCAGCAGCGTCGTGAGCTCCTGGGATACGGCCATCCAGCGCTCGCGGTCCCGGGCCTCCCGGTACAGTCGGGCGTTCTCCACGGCGACGGCCGCGGCCTCGGCGAGCGTGAGGACGACGGCCGCGTCCCCGTCGTCGAAACCGTCATCCTTGTCGCACAGGTACAGGCGCCCGTAGACCCGCCCGCGCGCCCGCAGGGGGGCCGACAGGATCGAGCCCGCGGTCTCCCCCTCGATCCCGCCCGTGAAGGCGGAGGCGCGCGCCAGGTCGTTGTCGATGACGACGCCGTTGCCGGTCGGGCCGATGGCGTGAGCGCCCGACAGCATGGAGTCGAGCTCGTGGGGCGAGGCCGTCGCCCGCGCCGTGGCCAGGGGCGGGGCGCCGGCGGCTCCGAGCACGTCGATGGTGCCCCAGGCCGCTCCGGTGATCGAGCAGGCGGAGTCCATCAGACGACGCAGCGCGTCGGGCATGGTGAGGGATCCGGTCAGCCGCAGGGCCGCGCGGAAGAGCTCCACGGCGCCGCCGTCCAGGCCGACGCCGTGGTCCGGGCGCTCGCGCGTGGAGGCCAGCCGATCGGTGTGGATCGCATAGGCGAGGGAGCCGATGCCCGCGGGATCGTCGGGGCTCGGACCGCTGGGCAGCGCCAGGACCAGGTCGTCGTCCGGCATGCCGGGGAAGACGGCGGGATCGGGTTGCGGATCCGAGTCTGTCATCACAGTCGTCTCACCTGCGCTCCTGCTCGAGGGACCATCGGTAGGACTCGTCCTGAACGCTCAGCCGGGAGTGCGAGCCCCGGCGCACGACGGTGGCCGGCCGACCGGGCTCGGGAGCGTCGAGGACCAGGATCTCGTCGGCGCCGTCCAGGGCGCTCAGTCGATGGGTGACCAGCAGGACGCCTCTCCTCCTCTCGTCGGCGCCGTCGCCGGCGTGCAGCAGATCGGTCACGAGACGGTCGGCGGTGGCGGCGTCCAGGTGCTCGCCGGGCTCGTCCAGCACCATGAGCGGTGCCGGTGCGGCCAGCGCGCGGGCGAGCAGCAGACGACGGCGCTCGCCGCCGGACAGCGTCGTGGCGTTCGAGCCCATGATCGTGTCCAGCCCGTGCGGTAGGTCGGACAGCCACTCGCCCAGGCCCGCCCGCCGGAGCAGGGCGCGGGCCTCCTCGGGGCTCAGAGCGCCGTTGGCCACGCGCAGGTTCTCGAGGACGGTGGTGGCGAAGACGTGGGCGTCCTCCGCGGTCAGAGTGATCCGACTCGCCACGTCCGTCCTCCTCGCCGACCACGGTGGGGCCCCGTCCAGACTCAGCTCGCCGTCCCTGGGCTCCAGAAGGCCGACCAGGGTCGCCAGAAGAGTCGTCTTGCCGACTCCCGACGGCCCGACGACGGCCAGGCGATCGCCGGGCGCCAGGTCGAGGTCGATGCCCTCGGCGACGACGGGGCCCTCCGGCCAGCCAACCGCCAGGCCCCGGGCTCGCAGGCGGGGGCCGTCGTCGCCGACTGCCGGCAGCGGTTCCGGATCGGAGGCCCCGGCGCGCGAGGACTCCGCCCGGTCGATGAGGGCGACGATGCGCGTCGCCGCCTCGGCGGAGGCGACCAGCTGGACGCTTGCGGGTCCCAGTGCCGAGGTGACCTCGAAGACGGCCAGCGGCACCAGGGCGATCACGGCGAGCCACACCGGCGCCAGACGGCCGGAGGCCACCGCCGGGATGCCGACCAGCAGGCCGAGCACGACCGCCAGGCCCGTGGCCGTCATGTCGACGGCCGCCGCCAGGGCCGCGGGGCGGGCCGCGCGGTCCCGGGTTGTGGCCAGGCTCGCCTCCAGATCGGCGAGCCCGCTCATGAGACGGGGCAGGCCTCCGGACACGCTTAACTCATCGCCGCTCTCCAGGGCGGTCAGGACGGTGGCGGACACGTCGTTGGCCTGCTGCTGGCGGGCCCTCTCGGCTGCCCGGGCCGCGCGGATCGACACCAGGGGCCCGACGACGCCCGCCAGCAGCAGGCATCCTGCCAGAACCAGCCCGGCCTCGGGCAGGATGAGGCCCACCCCGATGCTGGTGGCGGTGCCGACGCTCGCCGCCACCGCCACCGGAAGGCAGCCGCGCACGATCAGATCGCCCACGGCATCGACGTCGGCGCCCACGCGGGAGAGCAGGTCGCCGCGGCGCAGCTGCGCCACGGCATCGGTCGGCGAAGCGGCCAGGATCTCGTACAGGTGCGTGCGCAGGGCGCTCATGCCGCGCAGCGCGGTGTCGTGAGACAGAAGCCGCTCGCAGTAGCGCAGCACCGAGCGGGAGATCCCGAACAGGCGCACCGCCACGGGCGCCACGCCCAGGGCGACGACGTCGGGGACCTGGGAGGCGCGGGCGATCATCCAGGCCGCGACGATGGACAGCCCGATCGCGCTGCCCAGGCCGAGCGCGCCGGTGGCGACGGAGGCGGCGAAGCGGGTCCGATTGAGATCGAGCAGCCCGACGGCCCGCCGCAGCGCGCCTCGTTCCCTCGGTGACAGGAGGGCCCTCATCGGGCGGGCTCCTCACGGGCGCCGGCTCCGAGCGGCTCCTCGGCGATCGTCTCCGGGAGATCCCGTCCACCCGCGACGAGCTCCGGCGCGGGCCGCGGGACGACCTCGATCACCTCGTCCGCCACTGCCATCAGTGCCCGCCGGTGGGCGATCATCACGACGGTGCGGTGCTGGGAGCGCAGCATGCCGATCCCATCGAGGACGTGCGCCTCACTGGCCGCGTCCAGGTGCGCGGTCGGCTCGTCCAGGACGACGAGAGGGGCGTCCGACATGAGTGCCCGGGTCAGGCTCAGGCGCTGGCGCTGCCCCACGGACAGTCCGACGCCGCCCTGACCGATCCGTGTCCGCCAGCCTCGGGGGAGGGCGCTGATGACCTCGTCGAAGCCCGTGGCGCGGGCGGCGGCGAGCAGCCGGGGCGATTCCCGTCCGAGTCGGGCGTCGTCGATCTCCGAGGCGCGCTCGGGGCCCATCACGTTGGCGAGGACCGTTCCCGGAACGATGACCGGGCGCTGGGGGACCCAGGCGATCTGCGCCCACCAGGTGTCCGGATCGATATCGGACAGGTCCACGACGCCGCCTGCGCCGTTGTCGGAGATGATGCGCACGGCGCCTCTGTCGGGGGGCAGGAGCGCGAGCAGCACCTGGCAGGCCGTCGTCTTGCCCGCGCCCGAGGGACCGGACAGCGCCACGAGACGCCCGGGTCGGATCCTCGCGGTCAGTCCCGCGGGGGCCCAGGCGCCGCGCGCCGCGACGGCCAGGTCCTCGATCTCGATGACGGCCGAGCCGAGATCGGGGGCGGGGATCGTGCCGCGCTCGGGCGGGGGTGCGGCGAGGATCTCGAAGACGGCGTTGGCGGCGGCGACCCCGTTGGCCGAGGCGTGGAAGTGGAGACCGACCCGCCGCAGCGGCTGGTACATTTCCGGCGCGATCATGATGACCAGAAGGGCGGTGGCCAGGTCCATATGACCGAACAGCAGGCGGAAGCCCACCTGCACCGCGATGATCGCCACCGACAGCGTGGTGATGAACTCCAGGACCGCACCGGACAGGAAGGCGATCCTGAGGGTGTGCATGGTGGCGGTGCCGTAGGCCCGTCCCAGCTCGCCGATGCGCTTCGCCGGCCCGGCCTCCCGGCCGAGGGCCTTGAGGGTCGGCAGCCCGGCGAGCAGGTCGAGCACCTGACCGCCCAGGCGCTCCATGGCCTCCAGACGCTCCTCCGAGTGGCGCTGGGTGAGTCGTCCGATGAGGATCATGAAGATGGGGATGAGCGGTATGGTGCACGCCACGGCGACGGCGGAAAGCAGGTCCTCCGCGAGCATGACCAGTCCGGTCAAGGGGGTGACCGTGGCGGCGAGGAGGAGCTGGGGCAGGTACCGGGTGAAGTACGGTTCGAGGTCGTCCAGGCCCCGTGTCAGCAGGGTGGCGGTCCCGGAGCCGTGCTCGGCCGCCCATCGCGGTCCCAGCGCGGCGGCGTGCTCCAGGACCTGGCGGCGCAGTTCGATGATCGTGCGCGTGGCGGCGCGGTGGGCGAGAAGCTCCTGCGCGTGGAGGACGCCGACGCGCGCCGCCATGGTGAGCGCCAGCAGCCCGATGAGGGGCGCGACCGCGCTGAGCGCGGCACCGGAGGAGATGACGGGCGAGACGGACCTCGAGATGAGAACGGCCTGCGCGATGACGAGCAGGGCCGTCGTACCGCCGGCCAGGGCGGTGACGACGATGTAGCGCCGGGTGGCGTGCGCGTAACGCATGAGCCGGGGGTCCAAAGGCTTCACCGCTCCAGAATAGTAGTCCTAGGACTGTGGTCCTGAAACTGGTTCTTCGTGTTGTGAGGGTGGGGTGTGTGCGGGTTGTTCGGGGCTTTTCTCGTCGGGTCTCGGGGCGCTGGTTGGCGGTTCCGGGGCGGGCGCGGGCCTCGGGCCTGCGTCGTCCTGCTGACGGGGCCTCGCTCGCCGTCGTGCCCGCGGAGGGTGCCGGCCCACGCACTGCGCTTCGTCGCCGTGCGCCATCGGCCCTGCGCGGTTGTACGCAACTCCGCGCGGTCGTACCTTAGAGCCCCTCTAAGGTACGACCGCGCGTCCCCGGGCACGACCACGCGCTCCGGGGTACGACCGCGCGTCCCCGGGTACGACCGCGCAGGACCCCGAGGCACCGAACCGCCGGCACCCGCCCACCCCGACCACTCCCTCATACACGAAGGGCCCTGAAACTCCTCGGTTCCGGTACAGCCGTCGCGCATGGACGGGTGGCCGTCCGCAGCGTCCGCGGGACGACCGCATGGCCCGCGCGGGAGCACCCGGGCGGAGCCGGTCGGGCGGTCGGCCCGGGCGCTCGGCATCAGTATCCGATGACGGCCTCGGGCTGAGCGGAGTCGCGCACCCTTGTCGGGTGCAGCCCGCCCTCATGCGGGTCGATCGCCTCGGCACTGATGCGCTTGGAGAAGACCCTGTATCCCCAGATCGTGTAGAAGAGCACGACCGGGACGAAGACGACGGCGGCGACGGTCATGATGAGGAGGGTCGTGTCCGCGCTCGCGGCCTGCTGGATCGTCAGGGAGTAGGCGGCGTCGATCGATGATCGCATGACATCGGGGGCCATGGCCGCGAAGATGAAGACGACGGCGAAGGCGATGCCCACGAAGTGCAGGGCGAAGGCCCAGCCGATCCGGTCCTGCCGAGCGAGGCCCAGTGAGCCGATCAGCGCCAGTGCGGCGATGACCAGTGGGATCCAGGCCAGTGCGTTGGAGGAGTGGGCGAGCTGCGCCCACAGCGCCCACACGGCGGTGACGGCCGCGGATGCGATCGAGGAGCGCTTGGCGAGGCGGAGGGCTCTCTCGGAGAGGGGGCCCGCGGTCTTGAGCGCGATGTAGAGCGCTCCGTGCGTCAGGAACAGCAGGCAGGTGACCGCCCCGCCCAGGAGCGTGAAGGGCGTGAGCAGGCTGAGGAAGCCGCCGGTGATCTGGTGCGAGGCTCCGTGGATCAGGACGTCGGTGGGGACCTCGCTCGCGGGCACGGGCGCGCCCGAGGCCGTGTCGATGACCTCGATCCTCATGCCCTGGACGAGATTGGCGAAAGCCGCGCCCCACAGGATCGAGGGGGTCCAGGCGCTGATCGTGTGCGCCCAGTCCCAGCGGTCGCGCCAGGCCTGGTCATTGATCTTCTCCCGCCACTCGATTGCGCAGATACGCACGATGAGGCACAGGAGAATGAGGAGGAGGACGAGGTACGCGCCCGAGAAGAGAGTGCCGTACCACTCCGGGAAGGCGGCGAAGGTGGCGCCGCCGGCCGTCAATAGCCAGACCTCGTTGCCGTCCCAGTGGGGGCCGATGGTGCCGAGCATGGCTCGGCGCTCCCTCTCGTCGCGACCGAGGATCCTCAGCAGCATGCCGACGCCGAAGTCGAAGCCCTCGAGGGTGAGATAGCCGATCCACAGGACGGCGATGAGGACGAACCAGAGGATGGACAGCGGTGTCATGGTGTGCTCTCTTCCGGTTCAGTACTCGAAGGACAGGAGGGGGGAGGCGGTGCTGCTCGTCGCGGCCGTTCTGACGCGCTCGACGGAGGCCGCGGTCTGAGTGCGCACGCCCTCGCGGACGTAGCGGCGCACCAGCACGAACCAGACGACGCCGAGAGCTGCGTACAGGAGCGTGAAGAGGGCCATGGAGGCGAGCACCGTGCCGGAGGAGACGACGGTGGACACGCCGCTGCTGGTGAGCATGAACACCTGGGAGACGGGGTCGGCCAGGTTGGGGACGACGACCCACGGCTGACGGCCGATCTCGGTGAAGATCCAGCCGAAGGTCGAGGCGAGGAAGGGCAGCGGCAGGGTCCACAGGGCGATCCGACCCAGCCGCGGGCTGGTGATGAGGCGGTCCCCGCGGGTCAGCCACAGCCCGATGGCGCCGATGAGCAGGGACAGCATGCCGAGCCCGATCATGAGGCGGAACGACCAGAAGGTCGTCATGACGTCGGGCGTGTAGTCGACACCGGCGCCGTATCTCTCCTCGTACATGGCCTGCGCGTCGGCCAGGCCCGTGACCTTCGCGTTCGGGTCGTTGGTCGCCAGGAAGGAGTAGACGTAGGGCGCGGAGCCGATGCGGGTGACTCCGCCGTCGCAGTCGCCGAAGGCGGCCACGGTGAAGCCGGCGCCGGACTCGGTGGCGCACAGGGCCTCGGCGGCGGCCATCTTGGCGGGCTGCTCCTGGGCGACGAGCTGTCCTTGGGCGTGCCCGCTGCCGGCGGTGAGCAGGCCGGCGACGACGACGGTGATCGCGCCGAAGCGGGTGAGACGGCGCCAGAGCTCATGGGCCTCGTAGTCCTGGCCGGCTCGGGCGGCCTTGACCATCCACCACACGGAGACGCCGAAGACGATCGTCCCGGCGACGAGGAAGGAGGTGGCGATGACGTGGAGGATGGTCGTCCACAGGATGTGGTTGCCCAGGACCGCGAGGAAGCCGCCGATGCCGTCGAGCTCGGCCCGGCCGGTCGTCCTGTTGACGACGGCGCCCACGGGATGCTGCATCCAGGAGTTGGCGGCGAGGATGAAGAAGGCGGAGACATTCGTGCCCAGGGCGACCATCCACATGCACAGGTTGTGCAGCTTGGGGGACAGGCGGTCCCAACCGAAGATCCACAGGCCGAGGAAGGTCGATTCCATGAAGAAGGCGAGGAGGGCCTCGAAGGCCAGCGGCGCGCCGAAGATGTTGCCGACGTAGCGGGAGTACTCGGACCAGTTCATGCCGAACTGGAACTCCTGCACGATGCCGGTGGCCACGCCGAGGGCGAAGTTGATCAGCAGGATCTTGCCGAAGAACGTCGTGGCGACGCGCCACTGCTCGTTGCCGGTGCGCAGGTAGGCGGTCTCCATGAGCGCCACGAGCGGGGACAGCCCGATCGTGAGCGGAACGAGGATGAAGTGGTAGACGGTCGTGATGCCGAACTGCCATCGAGCCAGATCGAGGGAGTCCAACGCCATCGGTGCGAGCACCATCAGCGCCACCTTTCGGGATGAACGATGAGAGCGATAAGTGAATCCTCCGCACCCTTTGCGGAGTTATAGGAGCAGTATAAGGCATGTGACGACGGCTTGTCACGAATGCGGGAATTCTAGAGCAGTCTTGGTGCTGCGGATGCATGACGTCCCCGGGGAGTGAGCCAGTTCCCGGGCGGGCCGGTCCGTCCCGCGGCGCTCGGTGTGGAATACTGTCGTCGGCTTCGAGCGCTACGTACCGGCACCCGGGGCCCGAGCCTCAGTGGTCGAGACCGCCCTGGAGAAGTGCGCCGCACGACGCGCCGCCGCACTCCCGGACCGTGCGAGTCCCTCCGCGGGCAGGCGCCGCAAGGCGAGAACACAGACTTTTCCGCTCCCTCGTCGGGAGCACGACTGCGTCCCAGCGCCGTGGGTACGGTGGAGGCTGGGGCATCCGGAGAGTGCACCGCACCGTGTCCACATCGAAGTCCGCATCGAGCTCATCGCCCGTTCCCGATCGCGCCCCCCGTAGGCCCGGGACACCCGTCGTTCCTGCTGCTGGGGAGGTTCCGGCCGCTGAGGAGTCCAGGACTCCGACCCGTCGGCGTCGTAAGGCGACCGCCGCGGCCACGGCTCCGGCGCAGGCCCCCGCCGCGGAGCAGCCGGTTCTCGCCCCGCCCGCGGACCATGACGCCGACCGTGCCGGTGGCGGGGCGCCCGCACGGATCCGGACGTCCGACGAGGGCGGTCCCGACCGGACGTCCGACGCGGCGGAGACCTCGGCCGTCGACGGGGCCGAGGGGGACCGGAGCTCCGAGGGCTCTGGGGGCTCTGAGGGCGCTGAAGACACTGACGATGAGGGCGCCGCGGCGGCCGCCGAGGGTGGCGAGGCCGCTGAGGAGGCCGGCGGCGCCGATACCGTCGCCGCGCAGTCGGGTGCGTCCGAACAGGCACCGTACCTCCCTGCCGCCTCCCTGCTCTTCCAGGCCCCGGATCCCGCACGGGCTCGCCGTCGGCGTCGTAAGGCGACCGCCGCGGCCACGGCTCCGGCGCAGGCCCCCGCCGCGGAGCAGCCCGCGCCGGTGACCGCCGAGGGTCCCGACGACGAGACCGCTTCGAGCGCATCGGACTCCGGCGGCACGGCCCCGACCGCGCCGCGAGCGGGGGGCCGGCGACGCCGGAGGGCCACGGCCGGCCAAGCCGCTCCCGAGCACGCCGAGGCGCCGGCCGGCGCCTCGGCGGACTCCCAGGAGTCCACCGGTCGGGAGGGTGCCGGGAACGACTCCCGGGCCGATGAGCAGGACGGCGCGGGTCGCCGTCGGCGACGTCGCGGAGGCCGTGGCCGTCGTGCGCGCTCCCGCACCGAGGAACGTCAGGAGACCGAGGGGACGGAGAAGGCCGAGAAGGCCGATTCCCGGGCCTCGGCGGGTGATGGCTCCGGGGATGCCCCGGGCTCCGCCGAGGAGGAGGCGGCCCCGCCTCGCCGTCGCCGTCGTCGCTCGCGTTCCCGCGCCCGTTCCGACGCCGGGCGGGACCCGCGTGACGAGGTGACCGCTCTCAAGGGCTCGACCCGCTTGGAGGCCAAGCGGCAGCGCCGCCGTGAGGGACGCGCGGCCGGACGCCGCCGCCCCATTGTCACCGAGGCGGAGTTCCTGGCCCGCCGCGAGAGCGTGGATCGTCAGATGATCGTGCGCGAGCAGGACGGTCTCAATCAGATTGCCCTGCTCGAGGACGGGCTGCTCGTCGAGCACTACGTCGCTCGTCACACGCAGACCTCCATGGTCGGCAATGTCTACGTGGGTCGGGTTCAGAACGTGCTGCCCTCCATGGAGGCCGCCTTCGTGGACCTGGGCAAGGGGCGCAATGCCGTGCTGTACGCCGGCGAGGTCAACTGGGACGCCGCGGGGATGGAGGGCAAGCCGCGTCGCATCGAGGACGCGCTCTCCAGCGGCGACACGGTCCTGGTGCAGGTCACCAAGGACCCCATCGGGCACAAAGGCGCGCGACTGACCAGTCAGATCACTCTGGCGGGCCGCTATCTCGTGCTCGTCCCGGGCGGCACGATGACCGGTATCTCCCGCAAGCTGCCCGACACCGAGCGCGTGCGCCTGAAGAAGATCCTCAAGCGCATCGTCCCCGATGACGCCGGAGTCATCGTGCGCACCGCCGCCGAGGGCGCCAGCGAGGACCAGCTCGCAGCCGACGTCAACCGCCTCCTCACCCAGTGGCGGGCCATCGACAAGAAGGCGTCCTCCGTCTTCAGGGGCTCCAGCAAGGCCCCCGTCCTGCTCAAGGGCGAACCGGAGCTGGCCGTGCGCGTCGTGCGCGACGTCTTCAATGAGGACTTCCGGCGCCTGGTCGTCCAGGGCTCCGGCGCCTGGAAGACGATCAGCCAGTACGTCGGCGAGCTGAGCCCCGATCTGGAGGATCGCCTTGAGCACTGGGTGAGCCCCGAGGACGTCTTCTCCGCCCACCGGGTCGACGAGCAGCTCGCCAAGGGCTTCGATCGGAAGGTCTGGCTGCCCAGCGGGGGCACGCTCGTCATCGACCGCACCGAGGCCATGACGGTCATCGACGTCAACACCGGACGCTTCACCGGCGGCGCCGGCGGCACCCTTGAGGAGACGGTGACGCGTAACAACCTCGAGGCGGCCGAGGAGATCGTCCGGCAGCTGAGGCTGCGCGACATCGGTGGCATGGTGGTCATCGACTTCGTGGACATGGTCCTGGAGTCCAACCGCGACCTCGTCCTGCGCCGCCTGGTCGAGTGCCTCGGACGCGACCGCACCCGTCACCAGGTCACCGAGGTGACCTCTCTCGGCCTGGTTCAGATGACCCGCAAGCGCGTGGGGCAGGGACTGGTGGAGGCGTTCTCCACGCCGTGCGAGTGCTGCGGGGGTCGCGGATTCATCGTCCACGACAATCCGGTCGAGAATCAGACCGCGGATGGGCCCGCCCCCTCCCGGAGGGGCTCGGGATCGGGCCGCCGCGGTCGCAGGAATCGCGAGGAATCCGCACCCGCGCGTTCGTCCTCGCGCTCCAGCGGTTCCTCGGAGGCCTCCAGTGAGCCCGATGCGCCCGTGCACGATGACGCGGCGCGTGCCGCCGTGCGCGGCGCGCTCGCTCAGATCGCCGCTGCGGCGGAGCATGCCCACGAGCACGCCGACATCGATCAGGCCTGATGGGAGCCGCAGTGGCCCCGCCGGCTGTGCGCGAAGGCTCGTGCCCAAGAACACAGGTTCGTGTGCCGACGCCGGGTTGGTCGAGCGCCGCGGATCGCCTACAGTGGTTCGCCGGTGCGTCTTGCGCCCTGCCAAGTGGATCGTTCTCCGGCGGTGGAAATCGATGTTTCCCCGGATGCGATCCGAAGATTTTCGACAGAGATGAGCATTCAAGTGGTCTACGCGATCGTCAAGGCCGGCGGCCGTCAGGAGAAGGTCTCTGTCGGCGACGTCGTGGTTGTCGACAAGCTCGCCGGCGAGATCGGTGACGAGGTCTCCCTCGCCCCCGTTATGCTGGTGGATGGCGGTAAGGTGACCACTGCCGCTGCCGACCTCGCCGCATCCTCCGTCACCGCGGAGATCGTCGGCGAGGAGAGGGGCCCCAAGATCAATATCCTCAAGTTCAAGAACAAGACGGGCTTTCGCAAGCGTCAGGGTCACCGCTCTCGGCTCACGGCCGTCAAGGTCACCGCGATCAAGTGAACGTCCCGCGGCGTTCTCGGGCGCCGGCGGTCCCAAGCGCCGGTGCTGATGAGAGCGTCCGACTGAAGAGAAAGAAGCCTCACCATGGCACACAAGAAGGGTCTTGGCTCCTCTCGCAACGGCCGTGACTCGAATGCGCAGCGTCTGGGCGTCAAGCGCTTCGGCGGTCAGTTCGTCAAGGCCGGCGAGATCATCGTCCGTCAGCGCGGAACCCATTTCCACCCCGGCAACAATGTGGGTCGCGGAAATGACGACACCCTGTTCGCCACTGCTGCCGGCAACGTTCAGTTCGGCACCCACCGCGACCGCAGGGTTGTCAACGTCGTGCTTCCCGAGGCCTGAGTCTCCATACCACCAATCGGTGCCGCGAGGGCGAACGGCTTTCCGCCGTCCGCCCTCGCGGCATATGGCCCCGCGCGCCTCGCCTCCCGCTCAGAGCCCTCCAGGAGAACCCATGCCCAGCTTCATCGATCGAGTGGTCCTCCATGCGGCCGGTGGTGACGGCGGCCACGGCTGCACCTCGATCCGCCGCGAGAAGTACAAGCCCCTGGCCGGACCCGACGGCGGCGATGGCGGTCACGGCGGCGACGTCGTGCTCGTGGTGGATCCGCGGGTCACTACTCTGCTGACCTATCACCGCTCCCCCCACAGATCCGCGGGCAACGGCGCACCCGGCATGGGCGGATGGCGCCGTGGCGCCGACGGCGAGAGCCTGGTGCTGCCCGTTCCCGAGGGGACCGTCGTCAAGGACGCCGATGGACACGTCGTCGCCGATCTCGTCGGTGCGGGCACGAGCGTCGTCGTGGCCGAGGGCGGCACCGGGGGGCGGGGCAACTTCTCCCTGGCGTCCTCCAGGCGTCGGGCCCCGGGCTTCCATCTGCTGGGCGAGCCCGGGCAGACTCGTGATGTCGTCCTGGAGCTCAAGACCGTCGCCGATGTCGCCCTCATCGGCTACCCGAGTGCCGGCAAGTCCTCCCTCATCGCCGCGCTGAGCGCGGCCAGACCCAGGATCGCCGACTACCCCTTCACCACACTGGTGCCGAACCTGGGCGTCGTCGAGGCCGGGGAGACCCGCTACACGATCGCCGACGTGCCCGGCCTCATCCCGGGTGCCAGCCGGGGGAAGGGCCTCGGCCTGGAGTTCCTGCGCCACATCGAGCGCTGCGCGGTCATCGTCCACGTCGTGGACTGCGCGACGCTCGAGCCCGGTCGTGACCCGCTGTCCGACCTGGACACCATCGAGACCGAGCTGGCCGCCTACGCGGCCCGCCTCGACCAGGGGGAGGACGATCCCGTCCCGCACGGCCGCGTGCCGCTCATGGAGCGTCCGCGCGTCGTGGTCCTGAACAAGATCGACGTTCCCGAGGCCGCTGAGCTCGCCGACTTCGTGCGCTCCGACGTCGCGTCCCGGGGTCTGCCCGTCTTCGAGGTCTCCGCCGTCGCCCGCACGGGACTGCGGGCCCTGTCCTTCGCGCTGGCCGAGCTCGTGGCGCGGGCGCGAGCCGGAGACGACACCGCTTCGAGCTCCTCGGTCGCCGGCGCCGAGGCGGAGCGGCCCGTCATCCGCCCGGCGGCCGTCGGCCGCCGCGACAAGAAGCCCCTGGCCACGGTGCGTCTCATCCGTCACCCGCGCGAGGGGGAGATCTACCAGGTTCGCGGCGACAAGCCCGAGCGCTGGGTGCGGCAGACCGACTTCGCGAACGACGAGGCCGTCGGTTACCTGGCCGACCGTCTGGCCGCCGGTGGCGTGGAGGACGAGCTGGTCGCCGCCGGCGCGCACGCCGGGGCCCCCGTTCTCATCGGGTCGGTCGATGGCGGAGTCCTGTTCACCTGGGAACCGGCCATGACGACCGGGATCGAGCTCCTCGGAGCCCGAGGAACCGACGCGCGCATGGAGGATCGCCACCGACGCACCAATGCCGAGCGCCGTGCTCACTACCATGAGCTCATGGATGCCAAGGAGGCCGCTCGTCAGGAGCTGCGCGACGAGGCCGCCGAGGGCATCTGGACGGATGCGGCCGGCTGGTCGGACGAGGACGGGGCATGAGGACGACGGGTTCCCGGCCGACGCGCCTGGACGATGGGGCGCGTGTCGTGCTCAAGGTCGGCTCGTCCTCCCTCACTCGCTCCGACGGGGGCCTCGACCTCAACCGCATCGACATCATCGCGGGCCTGGTCGCCGGGATGCGACGTCGCGGCCACGACGTGGTCCTGGTGTCGTCCGGGGCGGTGGCCGCGGGACTGGTCCCCCTGGGAATGGCCGAGCGCCCCGGCGAGCTGCGCCTGCTGCAGGCGGCGGCCTCCGTGGGGCAGGGGCGCCTCGTGTCCCGGTGGCAGACCGCGATGAGCGCCTACGGCGTGGTGACCGCTCAGGTGCTGCTCACCGCTCAGGACGTCGCCGTGCGCAGCCACTACCGGACTGTGCGCGCCACCTTCGACGCCCTGCTGTCGATGGGGGCGGTGCCCATCGTCAACGAGAACGACGCCGTGGCGACCGCCGAGTTCAACCTCGGGGACAACGATCGCCTGGCCGCGCTCGTGGCCCATCTGGTCACCGCCGATGCGCTCGTGCTGCTCACCGACGTCGACGGCCTGTGGACCGCCAGGCCGGGCACGCCCGGGGCCCGTCCCGTGCGCTACGTCGAGACGCCGGAGCAGCTCGGCGCAGTCGATGTCACCGGCCGGGGCGGCTCGCTCGGCACGGGCGGGATGCGCACGAAGATCCAGGCGGCGACGATCGCCTGCGCCTCCGGGATCGCCACGATCATCGCCGCGGCCGACGACGCCCCGCGTCTCCTGGAACGGTCGGAGCTGCCCGTCGATCTGGGCACCTGGCTCGCGCCGACGGGACCGCATCGTCCCAGCCGGCGGCTGTGGATGGCGCATGCTTCCATTCCCGAGGGCCGCGTCGTGGTCGATGCCGGCGCGCAGCGGGCGATCACCGTCGGCAAGAAGTCTCTTCTCCTACCGGGTGTGACCGGTGTCAATGGGGAGTTCGAGTCCGGGGCCGTCGTGGAGGTCGTGGGGCCGGCGGGCGTCGTGGCCCGGGGCATCTGCCGCTACGCCTCCGCCGAGCTCGACGAGGTCCTGCAGGCGCGCAAGGAGGGGACCGCCGATGCGCTCGACCACGTCGCCCCCGTGATCCATCGGGACGACCTGGCCGAGCTGCCGCGCACCGCGGGCGCCTGAGGCCGGCGCTTTCGAGCAGGGCCCGGGCCATCCCCGTGTCCGACTCCTCCTCCACGGCGACCGAGACGTAAGGATCGTCCGTCACCGATGACTCCTCGCGGCCCGAAGCAGACCTGTGAGATCGTCGGGGGCGATGAGGCCATCGACGACATCCGAGACGGCCAGCTCCAGACCGAGGTCGTCCACCGCCTCCGGCAACGAGGAGAGAAGATCCGCGCGCGAGCCGTCATCCGTCACCCGCAGGACGAGAACCTCGTCCGGGCTGATCCCCTCGTCGTCGAGGATCTCGGGGGCGTGGGTCGACAGGATGATCTGGAGGTCCGAGGAGCGCCGCGCCTGCGCGAGCACCGAGGGCAGGATCCTCACGATCGCGTTGTTGAGGGAGAGCTCGGGCTCCTCCAGCAGCAGGATCCCCGGGTTCGCCGGTGTCCTGATGATGGCCCACAGCAGGCCGATGAGCCGCAGAGTGCCGTCGGAGAAGTCGACCTCGTTCTGTCTCGAAGGGGTGGACCGCCAGTTCTTGTAGCCGGCGACCGGGTGCGGTCTGCCGGCGGCGTCCGTCTCAATGGTCAGGGACTCGAATCCGGGCACCGCCGCGCGCAGGGCCTGTTGCATGCGCCTGAGCCAGGCATCACGAGGTCGGGGCGCGGTCGCGTTCATCTGGGCGATGAAATCGCTCCCGAAGGGGTCGTCTCCGGCGATGACGGCGCGCGAGGGGTCGCGGATGATCTGAGGGACGAGGTGGAAGTACTGGACTCGATCGAAGTAGTCGGCGACGGAGCGGAACCTCTGATTGGACGCGATCTGCTCGAGGTGCGTCTGGGTCAGGAGGACCTCATCCGTCAGATCCCGGTCATCGGGGCGCCTGAGCAGTTCCGTGCCGTTCCTCATGACCAGCTCCTCGTGGACGACGGGACGGTTTCGGCCCTTCCCCTCGCCCTTGACGGAGAGCCTGTACCGCCATGAGTGTCGCCATCCCGCAGTGTCACGTCGATGACGAGGCGCCCTCCGGCATTGTTCCGCGAGAACAGACTGCGGACCTTCTTCAGACCTCCTCGACGGTCGATGGCGGAGGCGAGTCCGCCTCCCCGCCCGGCGATGTCGGCCAGGAAGCGGAAGATGTCGAGGAGGTTGGACTTGCCCGCCGCGTTCGGGCCCACGACGAACAGGCGCTCGCCGACGTCGAACCCCACGTTCTTGAAGTTCCGCCAGTTGCTCGCCTCCAGGTGCGTGACTTTCATGGGCGATTCCTCCCGCTCGCTCCCCGATTGGGGGAATCCAATGGCGAATGCATCGACGGGCGCACCAGCCACCCAAGCAGGGGCGAGGGCGCTCAACTGCGGGTGGTGGTGGTGTCGACCCACGGCGAGCGATGCGGTTGCTCAAGCCATGGGCGGAACAGCCGAGCGCCCTCGCGCGAAGCATCATACCGCGTCCTTCTAGATCGCGGTACCCGGCGAATACGGTCGTCATCAATACGACGCCGCGAATCCCGTCCATCGTGTTCGCAATCATGGGGAAAGGTTCCCATGATGCCGATTGCGCACGTATGGTGCTGCAATGAGCGCCACCTCCAGCAGCACCTACCAGCAGGATGCGACCGACCTGGTCGCGCGCACAGCCCGAGCCGCTCGCAGTGCCCAGCGCTCCGTGGTCGGAGCGCGCCGTGAGGTCAAGGATGCCGGGCTGCACGCCATGGCCGATCATCTTGTCGGATCCGCGCGGGAGATCCTGGTGGCGAACGCGGCCGATGCGGACCGCGCTCGCACGTCGGGCATGGCCGACGGACTCATCGACCGCTTGACCCTGACGCGCCGAAGAATCGGAGCCATCGCCGATTCCCTGCGCGAGATCGCGGGCCTGCCCGACCCGGTCGGCGAGATCATCGACGGGCGGACCCTCCCCAACGGGTTGCGGGTGCGCCGCGTACGGGTTCCCGTGGGCGTGGTCGGCATGATCTACGAGGCCCGTCCCAACGTCACCGTCGACGTGGCCGCCCTGACCTTGAAATCCGGCAATGCCGTCGTGCTGCGCGGTGGCAGTGCCGCCGAGCGGACCAACGCGACCATCGTGGGCGTCCTGCGCGGCGCTCTGGAATCCGCCGGCCTGCCCGCCGACCTGGTGACGACCATCGATACCGCGGGAAGGCAGGGGGCCACGGAACTCATGCGGGCCCGCGGCCTCATCGACGTGCTCGTCCCGCGCGGTGGAGCCGGACTCATCAGGGCGGTCGTGGAGCAGTCCTCGGTGCCCGTCATCGAGACCGGCTCGGGCAACTGCCACATCTACGTCGATGCCAGTGCCGACCTCGAGTCCGCGGTCCCCCTCATCGTCAACGCCAAGACTCAGCGCGTGGGCGTGTGCAACGCCGCTGAGACGCTTCTGGTGCACCGCGACATCGCCGACCGCCTTCTACCGGCCGTGGCCGCGGCTCTGTGGGACAGGGACGTCGTCCTTCACGCGGACGAGGCCGCCGAGGCGGCGCTGCGGGAGCCGGCCGCGCGGGCCGGGCGCGGGCGTTCGCTGATGCCCGCCACCGATGAGGACTGGGCGACCGAGTACGGCAGCCCCGACCTGGCCGTGCGCGTCGTCGCCGACCTGGAGGAGG
>ERZ773075.114-NODE-114-length-68788-cov-124.473_pt1 | contig 68788 bp, 57 predicted proteins | sample MGYA00580614_ERZ773075 | MGnify/ENA primary metagenome ERZ773075 (study PRJEB29015, sample SAMEA2738021) | human oral metagenome | biome: human oral; feature: human-associated habitat; material: dental | place: China | collected 2043 ...
CCGAGCTCCTGGGACGCGACGACCTCAAGCAGGTCGTCCTGCACCTGGGCAACGGAGCCTCGGCCTCGGCGGTCGTGGCCGGGCGCGCCGTGGACACCTCCATGGGCCTGACCCCGCTGGAAGGCCTGGTCATGGGCGGGCGCACCGGAGACATTGACCCGGCCGCCGTCTTCCACCTGGCTCGCGTGGCCGGCATGTCGATCGATGAGATCGACCACCTGTTCAACCGCGGCTCAGGCATGAAGGGCCTGGCCGGGGACAATGACATGCGAGAGGTGTGGAAGCGCATCGGCGCCGGCGAGCAGGAGGCCCGCGAGGCCATGGACATCTACCTGCACCGCCTCGTGAAGTACGTGGGCGCCTACACCGCCGTCATGGGGGGCCTGGACGCACTGACCTTCACCGCCGGTATCGGTGAGAACGACGCCAACCTGCGCCGCGAGCTCGGCGAGCGCCTGGCCTACATGGGCGTGGAGATCGATCCCGAGCTCAACGCCGTCCGCTCCGACGAGCCGCGCGTCATCTCTACCCCGGACTCGAAGGTCACGGTGCTCGTGGTGCCCACCAACGAGGAGCTCGCCATCGCCCGCCAGTCGCTCACCCTCATCTGAACTGTCTTCCGAGAAACCGGGAGGGCTCTTCTCGGGCCCTTGCGGACCGGGGCGCCTCCACGCGGTGTCGCAGTCGCCCCCTCAGGGCCGACTGCGACACCGCGTTCGTCCCCCGAGGGGGACAAATAGGATGAGACCGATGCGCTCATAGGAGCTCATCCATTTGTATGATGCCCATGAGCACCGCACCTCCGACTGCATCGTTCAGCTCCTCGATGACAGCCACGGCGACCGCACCACCAACGATCGGCCTTCCCGAGCCGGAGATCGTATCCACCCCTGCGGCCGACTCCGCTACCGGTCCGGTGATGAGCCCCGCCGATCATTGCGTTTCGCCCCCGGTGCCTGCGGCCGCTTCTCCTGCGAGTCCGCATCTTGTCGCTCTCACCGCCCCTGAAGCCATCCCGGTCCCGACCAGAGAGATCGCGGTGACCACCGACGGCCTGACCCGCTCCTACAACGGCATCAACGCCGTCGACGGGGTGAACCTGCGGGTGCCCACCGGCGGCATCTACGGGCTCCTCGGCCCCAGCGGAGCCGGCAAGTCCACCATTCTGAAGCTCCTGGTAGGACTGACCCGACCGACGTCGGGCCGCATGAGCATCCTGGGCCACCCCGTCAGCCCCCGCCATCCCCCGCCACCGGGAGCGATCGGCTCCCTCATCGAGGGCCCCTCCTACTATCCGGGTCTGACTGGCCGGGAGAACCTCACCATGATGGCCTCCTACCTGGGGCTGCCGAGCAGCCGGGTCACGTACGTCCTGGCCGGCGTCGACCTGTCCGGGCATGAGAACAAGCGGGTCAAGCACTACTCCACGGGCATGAGGCAGCGCCTCGGGCTGGCCATGGCGCTTCTGGCCGATCCGCCCCTCATCGTCCTGGACGAGCCCACCGACGGGCTCGACCCGGCAGAGGCGGCCGAGATCCGCGGGCTCATCGTCACTCTGGCCCGTCAGGAGGGGAAGACGATCATCGTCTCCTCCCGTTTCCTGTCCGAGATCGGGCAGATGGCAGACACCGTCGGTGTCATCCGCGCCGGGCGACTGCGCTACCAGGGCCCTCTGTCCGGGCTGCACGACGACGGCGTCATCGAGATGACCGTTTCCGCACCCACGGCGGTCTCCACCCTCCTGACCTCCCTCGGAGTGCCCCACGAGGTCCACGATGCCGTGGTGCGCACCGCCATGATGCCCGACAACGCCATCGGCGAGCTCATCACCAGCATCGTCACCTCCGGCACAACCGTCTACCGGGTCCAGACCGTGCGCAGGACCCTGGAGCAGGCCTTCCTGGAGTTGACAGACCCGCCCTCCCCCGTCGCCCAGCCGCTCACGGCCACCCGTGAAGCCTGGCCGCCCTGATCGGGTTGGTTGAGGTGGTTGAGCCGGCCGCGCCGGCAGCAGGTGGCTGACCCTCCTCTTCTGCGCCATTATTGTCCATAAGGAAAACTACCGATGAGCACCGCCGCACCGTCCAAGCACCTCGCTACGAGGCAGCCCATGCAGCCACTACAGTCCACGTCGTCCCCTCTCCGCGCCCCCAGTCTCCTCACGACGCCGTCACAACCGCCCGCCTCCGCATCGCAGACCACTCCCGCAGAGTTTCGCCGACCCTCGGTACGTGCCGCCTGGTACTGGGAGAACCGCAAGGCCCCCAACCGGTGGTACTGGGCTGCCGTCACCGTGCTGTGCACCATGGCCTGCTTGTCCGGCTACCTGCAGTACCGCACCCACCAGGGCGATTTCCAGTCCCAAGACCTCACCTGGGGCATCATCTGGTCCCAGTCCACACTGATGCTCTCCATGTGGCTCCTGCCGCTGGCACTGGGCGGCTTCGCGGCGCAGATCGCCGTCGGCGAGCACCAGGGGCGCAACTGGCAACGAATGAGCGCCAACCGTCTGGAGACGGCCATGGTCGCGGGCAAGCTGCTCCACGGGCTGCAGGTCGCGGTCGCCACCACCGCGATCCTCGTCCTGACCACCACTCTCACCGGTCTCATGGCCGGCTTCGGACTACCGGACCTGACCTCCTACCTGCCCCGATTCGGTGCGGTTGCGCTGGGCATGTGGGTCATCCTCACCCTCGTCACATGGCTGGGAGCCGTCCTGAGGTCCTTCACCACCACGATGACCACTGTGGTCCTGGGAACGATCGCGGGGACGGCGATGTTCCTGACGGCCCAGCCGCTGAGCGTCCTCAACCCCATGACCGCGCTGACCCGGGCAACCGCCTCCCTGAATCCCGGGGCCATTGCCTCGGCGGACTCGGCCGCCTCCGACAGCCTCATCAGCGTGGCTTGGGTGACGCTCTTCGCCCTGGCCCTGCTACGAACAGTGAAGACGGCGGTGAGATGACGGTGAAACGCAGATGAGACACCAGTCATGAGCAGCACATCCATCGAGCGGCTCCCCGAGGCAGGGCCCAGGGTCCCGCGCACACGCCTGGATCACATCGCCGAGTGGTACCGCGCCAGCCCCGTGGGGACGTGGGGCGTCGTCATCATCAACGCCCTGCTCCAGGGCGCCGGCATCGCGCTCACCCTGTCCCTCGGTTTCAATGTCCCCTTGATCAAGATAGTGCTCACCGTCGTGACCGACCTGTCCTTGATCTGGCGACGGCGTTGGCCACTGATGATCGTCATCATCAACAACGTGGCCCTCATGATCAAGATGATCAAGAGTGACTCCGGAGAGTTCCTCCTCCCGCTGCTGATCGCGGTCTACACCCTGATCGCCATCGCGAGCATCCGCCAGCAGCTCCTGGGCATTGCCGCCACTCTGGTCTTCATGTTCATCCCCTATCTCGCATCGTTCAACGGGCCACTGCCGGGGCTCATGAAGGAGAGGGTGCCGCTGTCGGACTTCATGTGGGAGGGCGGACTCCTCATCGCCGTGCTCACCGTGGCATCGATCTCCCGCTCGCATCGGGAGTCCCTGGAGCACGGGGACACCCAGCTCGCCTCCCACGCGGCCGAGCAACAGCTCGTGGTGCAACGCGATGCCGCGCGGTACCAGGCCCGAGTGGCCGCCGAGCTCCACGACTCCGTGGGCCACTCCCTCACTGCGATCATCGCCCTGTCCGAGGGGCTGCACGGTGCCAGTGGTATCCCGGATGTCGACGAGGCCATCGACCTGGTCAACTCCCTGGCCCGCGACGGCCTGGCCGACACACGAAACGCGGTTGCCTCGTTGCAGTCCTCACCAGCCCTCCTCGACGACTTCGGATCCGGCGCGGTGACCAGCCCGCGCCCGGAAGTCGTCGCAGACGTACGCGGCTGGGATCAGCTGGGGGACCTGCTGACCACGGTACGAGCGACCGGCCTCAGCGCGGCCCTGACCGAGACCGGTCGGCGCCCCAGTAACACGGCCGTGGGCCGAGCACTCGGGGAGCTTGTCTACATCGTCATCCGGGAGGCTCTCACCAACGTCATGCGGCACGCCGAGGGCGCCACGCGTGTTGTCGTCTCCCTGGACCACACCGGCTCATCCACCCGGGTCACCGTATCCGATGACGGACAGGTCACCGTCCACGCCGACTCCTCGCAGGACTCCCATGAGCCATCGACCGGCCACGGACTGACCAATCTGGCCTCCGTGATCCAAGAGCGTGGCGGTGCGCTTGAGGTCGGCCCCAGCATCGCCCCAGGATCCGGCGGGTGGGTGCTGCGTGCCGTCGTCCCGGTCCACATACCCGATCTGGAGGAAGCATGACCCTCGCCTCCTTTCCCTCATCCCCGGCCCCTCCGGAGCGTCGCACCCCGATCACGGTGATGATCGTCGATGACCAGAGGGCCACCCGCATGGGTCTGTCCCTCATCATCAACCGGGCCGACGACCTGGAGGTCATGGCCGAGGCAGCCCATGGACAGGACGCTCTCGACCAGCTCGCCGATCTGTGCCAGGAGCGCCAGCCACTTCCCGATGTCATCCTCATGGACGTGCGCATGCCGGTTCTCAACGGGATCGATGCCACGGCGCGTATCACCCAGCTCTACCCCTCGATCCGGACGCTGGTGCTGACCACCTACGACCAGGACGAGTTCGCCTTCGGGGCGCTGTCCGCAGGCGCCTCGGGCTTTCTGCTCAAGGACACCCGCACGGCCCAGCTCCACCAGGCGCTGCGGGCGGTCAACTCCGGGGACGCGATCCTCACCCCGCGCATCACCCGCGAGCTGCTCAACCGGCACATGCTCCGCCCCCTCGCCTCGCCCCAACAGCGCGCGGCGCGGCGACGTCTCAACCATCTCAGCCCGCGTGAACGAGAGGTGTCCGAGCTGGTGGCCGAGGGACTGACGAACGCGGAGATCGCCCAGCGACTCGTCCTGGCACCGGACTCGGTCAAGAAGAACGTCACCCGGATCCTGACCAAGCTGGACCTGCGCGACCGGGTCCAGCTCGTCATCCTCGTGCGCGACGCTCAGTCCTAAGCCGCTGCCACTCCCTCAGGCCGCCGTCACCAGAGCCGGAGCCAGGACGGGCTGCTCCGCCGGGGCCCGGTAGACGAGGCGGGACTGGGCCAGGTAGTTGACGATGAAGAGCGTGGAGTCCACGAGCACCTTGGCCAGCCACAGGGGCGCCCCTGCCCCGGTGAGGACCGCAATACCGGCGTACGACGTCGCCGCGACCCCACCCTGGACAGCCGCGTAGCCGCCGGCCGAGCGCCAGAAGGTCTCCGGAGCAGCCCGGAACAGGCGCCGGTTGAGCAGGAAACCCAGGGTGCAGGAGACGACCCGGGCCCCGACGACGGCGTAGAGGACCGAGCCGGTCAGCGAGTTGAGGATGAGCACCAGGGCGTAGTCGATCGTCCAGCCGGAGAAGGACACGGCGGCGAAGAGGAAGACCGTCGGAATGCGAGAACGCAGGCTCGCCAACCGGTTCAGGATGGTGGGTCGGGAGAGGGGAAGGTCGGCCGATGCGGGGAGGGCGGGGCTCGTCGTCGTCATGGCGATAAGCCTGGCTGCAGGCCTTATGCCACCTGTTTGACGTGCCTGTGCTGTTCCTGTGAGGGTGTGCGGTGATGGTTCCGGGGAAGAGGCCTCCGGAGCCGCGACTCAGAACAGGGCGTCGGTCCGCGGCGCGCCGCCAGGAGCGCTCGACGGCGCCGCGTCCAAGACCGCGTCGGGTGCCGCTTCCTGTGCACGGCCTGCCCGGGTCCAGCCGGGTCCGGAGGGCACCGGGCGACCCTGTTGGTAGGCGGTCGCGGCGCCGCGGGCCCGGGAGTCGGCGGCCTCGTTCATGGGGTGGCCGACGTGCCCGCGCACCCACTCGAAGCGCACCGTGCGGCCCGCGAGCGCGGCGTCGAGGTCCTTGACGAGGTCGGCGTTGAGGACCGGCTTGCCGTCGGCCTTGCGCCAGCCGCGTTTCTTCCACCCGTGGCGCCACTTGGTCAGGGAGTTGATGACGTACTGGGAGTCGCACTGAATGAGGAGCTCCTCGCCGGCGAGTCCAGCGGCCTCGGTAGCCCGCAGGAGTTCCAGGACGGCGGTGAGCTCGCCGCGGTTGTTGGTCGAGCTCTCCCAGCCTCCGGCGGCCCAGCAGTCATCGTCCACGTACCAGGCCCAGCCGGCCGGTCCCGGGTTGCCCAGGGAGGAGCCGTCGGCAGCAGCAATCAGAGTCATGGAAGGCACTCTACCCAGCGACGCCGATGGCCCCGGGCAGGCACAATCATCTATGCCGATGTCGTCGCCGTGCTAGTCTGCCAAGCAGCAAGAATGAGCTTGCTCACCTGAAACAGATCCTCGAGAGGTACACAGATGTCCTCCACGCTGCATGCTCTGTCAGCCTCGTCAGCGTCATCCGGCACACTCATTGCCGCGCGCTGGTACGACTACATCCCCATCGCCATCTACTTCGCCTTCGTCATCGGCGTCGGGCTCATCGCCCGTGCTAAGGCGGCCACGGCCGATGGCTTCCTCACCTCGGGGCGGTCCCTGCCGGCCTGGGTGACCGGTATCGCCTTCGTCTCGGCAAACCTCGGTGCCGTCGAGATCATGGGAATGTCCGCCAACGGCGCCGAGTACGGCATGCCGACCTTCCACTACTTCTGGATCGGCGCGGTCCCGGCCATGATCTTCCTGGGTCTGGTCATGATGCCCTTCTACTACGGCTCCAAGGTGCGCTCGGTGCCCGAGTTCATGCTCAAGCGCTACGGCACCGCCGCCCACCTGGTCAACGCGCTCAGCTTCGCCCTGGCCCAGCTGCTCATCGCCGGCATCAACCTGTACCTGCTGGGCAAGATCATGAACTGGCTGCTGGGCTGGCCCCTGTGGGTGGGGCTCATCGTGGCCGCCGTCATCGTCTTCTCCTACATCACCATGGGTGGGCTCTCCGCGGCGATCTACAACGAGGTCCTCCAGTTCTTCGTCATTGTGGCGGCCCTGCTGCCCCTGACCCTCATCGGCCTGCACCGCGTGGGCGGCTGGCACGGCCTGACCAGCAAGATCACCGAAGCCGCCATGGCCGCAGGTAAAGACCCGGCTCAGCAGCTGCACTCCTGGCCCGGCAACTCGATCTCCGGCTTCGACTCCAACCTGCTGTCCGTCGTCGGCCTGGTCTTCGGCCTGGGCTTCGTGCTGTCCTTCGGCTACTGGACGACGAACTTCGTCGAGGTGCAGCGGGCCATGGCCTCGGACTCGATCTCCTCGGCCCAGTCGACCCCGATCATCGGCACCTTCGTCAAGATGTTCGTACCCTTCCTCGTCATCATCCCGGGCATGGTCGCAGGCGTCCTGGTCACCGAGGTCCAGCAGCTCAAATCCGGGGCCAACACGAGCTACCAGTACAACGACGCGGTCCTCTATCTCATGCGCGACCTACTGCCCAACGGTCTGCTGGGCCTGGCGATCACGGGTCTGCTGGCCTCTTTCATGGCCGGTATGGCTGCGAACATCTCCGCCTTCAACACCGTGTGGGGCGTAGACATCTATCAGCACTACCTCAAGAAGGACGCCGACGACGCCCACTACCTCAAGGTCGGCAAGCTCTCGACCCTGACGGCCTCCGTGGTCGCGATCCTCACCGCATTCATCGCTGCGAGCTACCCCAACCTCATGGACTACCTCCAGATACTGTTCTCGATGTTCAACGCGCCGCTGTTCGCGACCTTCATCATCGGAATGTTCTGGAAGCGGGCCACGTCCCAGGCCGGTTGGACCGGGCTCGTCGGCGGAACCCTGGGCTCCCTGGTGGTCAACATCCTCATCAAGACCGGGACCCTGGTCATGCCGGGTCAGGGCGGCGCCTTCCTGGCGGCGGGTGTGGCCTTCACGGTCGACGTCGTCATCACGGTCTTGGTCTCCCTGTCCACTGAGCCGAAGCCCGACTCCGAACTCAAGGGCTTCGTCTACGCCCTGACCCCCAAGAGCGAGCGCACCGACCCGCACCTGCACGAGCTGCCCTGGTACCGCCGTCCGATCCCGCTGGGGATCATCGCCGGCCTCATGGTCATCACGCTCAACAGCATCTTCCACTAGATCCGCCCGGACACACGAAGGAGAACACTCATGAGCAATCGTTCACTCACGGACATCCGGGCGGTCATCACCGGGGCACTGGGGCTCATCGGCCTGTACCTGGTGGTGTGCTCGGTCCTGTTCAACAGCGCCGACGAGATGGACAAGACCGGAGGCATCAACGCCAACCTGTGGGCTGGCCTGGGCCTGCTCGCCATCGCTGCCGGTATGGGCCTGTGGTGGTGGATCAAGCCGACCCCCTCTGGAAGCGAGCAGGAATGAGCGCGCCTGAACCGGACTGAGCCAGTCCCGTATCCGGTCCAGGGTCAGCCCGGCCATCAGAGTTATCCGGGCCAGAGCCCTTGGCAGCGAGAGGTGTCGTCTAGGGGCCGGGCAGAGCCGCCAAACCCCTTTTCGTCGGTGGTGATTGTTAGGGTCTCGACCATGACCGAACTGAACGCCCAGCCCGACGGACTGAGAATTCCCGACGAGCTGCTCAGGGGCGTGGTTGACCCCGAACTCGAGGAGTACATCCGAGACCTCGTCTGGATGCAACTCGTGCGCGGGAACGATTGCATCAACGACCACGCCTTCGAGATCGCCTCCGCGGTGGAGGACGCGGAGGGCGACGACACGCTGTCCGACGAGCAGTGCCGCGCCATCGCCCAGTACCTGATCGATGCGCGCCGCGCCCAGCAGGCGGGATTCGGGGATGTGCCCGCCACCAAGCTGGACCGCGCCTTTGAGGCGCTGCGGAGGGCCCACGTCGTCGCGGAGCAGGATTTCGCCTGCTGCAACACCTGCGGACACGCGGAGATCGAGGGCGGCCAGGGCGACCTGGGGTACGTGTTCTTCCACCAGCAGGACACCGAGGGCCTCGTGGAGAGCGGCAGCACCTACCTCAGCTACGGCATCTTCTGGTCCGCTCACATTAGCGAGGAGGAGTACAAGGCCCTGAACAACTCCCGACGCAAGGAGCTCTACGACGCCACGACCGTCAAACTGATGAGGACCATCGTCATCCCGATCCTCCAGGAACACGGCATCGGCGTCAGCTGGGAGGGAAACGTGGACACCCGCATCCTCCTCACCGGCGTCCAGTGGTACGTCCCGCTGCTCCCAGCGGGGCAGGGCTGAGGACGGGAGCCCAGCCCGGGAAGGGCCCCACGGGCTCGGGGCGAAACTTCTCCGTCAGGGCCTGCAGCTGGGCCAACAGTTCCGGCTGATTGAGTTCCCCGGACACGATCCACGGGGTCCTGCTCGTGCGCGGCTGGGTGGTGCGGCGGGGCTTCTCGCCGTCACTGAACCAGCCGGTTCGTCCAGACCTGCGACACCAGTCCCGTCAGTTCCAGGGCGACGACGGCCGCCACGATCCCCACTGCGATGTCCCGATGTCCACGGCACTGTCCGTCACGGGTGCTCCTGAGCGTCCCAACATGAACGGGGCGCGCCCCGCAGTGGAGCGCGCCCCGTCAGGCTGGGCCTGTTCTCAGGCGTCCAGGTCGGTCTCCAGGAGAGCCTTGAGCTCCTCGAGGGCGGCGTCAGCGCCGTCGGCGTCGGAAGCCAGGGTGACGACGTCGCCAAAGCCGGCGCCCAGAGTCATCACGCCGAGGATGGAGGAGGCGTCGACCGCAGCGCCGCCTTCCTTGGCGATGGTGACCGGGACGCCCTTCTCGGCGACGGCCTTGACGAAGGTGGCGGCGGGACGGGCGTGCAGACCGACCTTGGAAGCGATGGTGGCGGTGACCTGGGCCATGTGAAGCTCCTTATGACATGTGGGGGCTAACGGCACGGGAACCGGACATGGCCCCGCACCGGTGTGAGCAGCGCGACGGCTGCCGTCTCGGCCGAGACTACCCGAGATCATGGCTCAGTTGCACTGTTCCGACCCTCAGAAACACCGCCGGGCATGGCGGGGTCCGCTCAGGAACCCGCATAGGGGGCCAGAACGACCTCGACCCTCTGGAGCTCCTTGACGTCAGCGTAGCCGGTGGTGGCCAAGGTGCGACGCAGGGCACCCATGATGTTGAGGGTACCGTCGGCGCGGTCGGAAGGACCGTTGAGGATCTCCGCCATAGTGCCAACCGTGCCCACATGGCTGCGGAAGCCCCGTGGCAGGCGCTCGTGGCGGGCCTCGGCACCCCAGTGGTAACCGCCGCCGGGAGCCTCCTCGGCCCGGGCGAGGGCGGCGCCGAGCATGACGGCGTCGGCGCCGCAGGCGATGGCCTTGACGACGTCGCCGGAGTTTCCCACCGAGCCGTCGGCGATGACGTGGACATAGCGCCCCCCGGACTCATCGAGGTAGTCGCGCCGGGCCCCGGCGACATCGGCCACGGCGGTGGCCATAGGCATGTGCAGGCCCAGGACCTGGCGCACCGACGAGGAGGCGCCGCCACCCTGCCCCACGAGGACCCCGGCCGCGCCGGTGCGCATGAGGTGGAGGGCGGCGGTGTAGGTAGTCACCCCGCCGACGACCACGGGTACGTCGAGCTCGTAGATGAAGCGCTTGAGGTTGAGGGGCTCGACGGCTCCGGAGACGTGCTCGGCCGACACGAAGGAGCCGCGGATGACCATGAGGTCCACGCCCGCCTCGACGACGGTGCGCCAGTGCCGTTGCGTCTGGGCGGGGCTGAGCCGCCCGGCGACGACGACGCCGGCGGCGCGGATCTGCATGAGCCGCTCGGTGATGAGCTCGGGGCTCACGGGTGCGCGGTAGACCTCCTGCAGGACGCTGGTGGCCCGGGACGCGTCCGCCTGACGGATGCGTTCGAGGGCCTCGGAGGGATCCTCGTAGCGGGTCCACAGGCCCTCCAGATCCAGCACGCCGATCCCGCCCAGGCGTCCGACCATGATGGCGGTCTCGGGGCTCATGACCGAGTCCATGGGCGATGCCATGACCGGCAGGTCCACATGGTAGGCGTCGATCTGCCAGCCCACGCGCACCTCGGAGGTGTCGCGGGTGCGACGAGCCGGCACCAGGGCGATGTCATCGAAGGAGTAGGCGCGCAAGGCGCGCTTGGAGCGTCCGATCTCGACCTCTGTGCTCATGGCCCGATCCTAGTGGGCCCAGCCGACATCTACCGGAGCGACCGGCCCCGCAGCAGAGAGGCGCGACAGCGAACAACAGGCAGGGGCAACTTGGCGACTTACATAGGCGTCGCACCCCGGTGGCATGCTGGGGGCATGAGCACCCACCGGTCCGCCCCCGCATCCGACGCCGCCCCCGCCGCTTTCCCCGCCTGGCCCTTCGGTCCCCTGCTCGGTTTCGACACCGAGACCACCGGCGTGGACCCCGGCCAGGACCGCCTCGTCACGGCGGCGCTGGTCTGGCGCGGCGAGCGGTTGTCCGGCGGGGACAGGCGGCAGTCGGTGACCACCTGGCTCGCCGACCCCGGTGTGGAGATCCCCGAAGCGGCCTCCGCGGTCCACGGTGTGACCACCGAGCGGGCCCGGGCCGAGGGGAGGCCGGTGACCGAAGTGCTGGCGGAGGTGAGCGATCTTCTGGTGTCCGCGATGGCAGCAGGCACCCCGGTGGTCATCTTCAACGCCTCCTACGACCTGACGCTCATGGAGTCCGAGCTCGCCCGCCACGGCCTGCCCACGATCCGCGAGCGCCTGAATCGTGAGCCGGGTCCCATCGCCGATCCCCTGGTCCTGGACCGGGCCGTGGACCGTTACCGCCGGGGCAAGCGCCGCCTGGGAGACCTCTGCGAGGTCTACGGCATTCAGCTCGATGAGGCCCTGCACAGCGCGGATGTGGACGTGGCCGCCACCCTCGACGTGCTCGAGGCCCTGGCCACCGCGCACCCGCAGGTAGCGGCTCTCGGGCCGGAGGAGCTCGTGGCCTTCCAGGCCCGGGCCCACCGTCGCTGGGCCGAGTCCTTCAACGAGTGGCTGGCGCGCAAGAACCCCTCGCGCGCCCCGGCCCAGATCGCCTGGCCCCTGCCGGACTCCCCCGCGTGCTGAGCCGCTGAGCTCGCGGAGGAACGGCCCGCGGGCTCAGGCGCTGTCGCGCCCGGTGTAGTTGGGGGCCTCGACGGTCATCTTGACGTCGTGGGGGTGGGACTCCTTGAGACCGGCGCTCGTGATCCGCACGAACTGCCCGCGCTCCTTGAGCTCGGGGATCGTGCGCGCGCCCACGTAGAACATGGACTGGTGCAGCCCGCCCATGAGCTGGTAGACGACGTCGCCCAGCGCCCCGGAGTAGGGAACCTGCCCCTCAATGCCCTCGGGGACGATCTTGGAGTCGGAGGAGACATCGGCCTGGAAGTAGCGGTCCTTGGAGTAGGAGGTGCGCCCGCGCGAGCTCATGGCGCCCAGCGACCCCATACCGCGATAGCGCTTCCACTGCTTGCCGTTGACGAAGACGAGGTCCCCGGGAGACTCCGTGCAGCCGGCCAGGAGGGAGCCGAGCATGACCGTCTCCGCACCGGCCACGAGGGCCTTGGCGATGTCCCCGGAGTACTGCAGGCCGCCGTCGGCGATGAGCGGGACACCGGCGGGGTTGCAGGCGCGGGCGGCCTCGTAGATGGCCGTCACCTGGGGCACGCCCACGCCGGCCACGACGCGGGTGGTGCAGATGGAGCCGGGCCCCACCCCCACCTTGACGGCGTCGACCCCGGCGTCGATGAGCGCCTGGGCACCCTCGCGGGTGGCGACGTTGCCGCCGATGACCTCGATGCCGCTGAAGGCGGAGTCGGACTTGAGGCGGGAGATCATCTCCAGCGCCAGCTTGGCGCCGCCGTTGGCGGTGTCGACGATGAGGACGTCCGCACCGGCCTCGGCCAGGGCTCCGGCGCGGTCCCAGGTGTCCCCCCAGTAACCGACTGCGGCGCCCACCACGAGGCGCCCCTCAGCGTCCTTGGTGGCATTGGGGTACTGCTCGGTCTTGACGAAGTCCTTGACGGTGATGAGGCCGGTCAGGCGCCCCTCGGAGTCGACAAGGGGGAGCTTCTCGATGCGGTGCTCGGCCAGGAGAGCCTTGGCGTCCTCCCGCGAGATTCCGGTGGCTCCGGTGATGAGGCGCTCGCGCGGCGTCATGCACTCACGTACGTTCAGTCGCGCCCAGCGCTCCGGCGGGACGAAACGCAGATCGCGGTTGGTGATGATGCCCTGAAGGTTGCCGGCCGCGTCGACGACCGGCAGTCCCGAGACCTTGTAGTGGCCGCAGAGCTCGTCGAGCTGGGCGATAGTGGCCTCGGGCCCGACGGTCACCGGGTCGGAGACCATGCCTGACTCCGATCGCTTGACGCGCCTGACCTGCTGGGCCTGCTCCTCGATGGACAGGTTGCGGTGAAGGATGCCGATGCCGCCCTGACGGGCCATGGCGATGGCCATGTCCGACTCGGTGACGGTGTCCATGGCGGCTGAGAGCAACGGAGTGGCCAGGTTGATCCGCGGGGTCAGTCTGGAGGTCGTATCGACCTCGGAGGGGATGACGTCGGTCAGCCTGGGCAGCAGGAGCACGTCGTCGTAGGTGAGTCCGGTAGGGGCAAAGGCGTCAGGGCTGGTGATCGAGTCGCTCACGGGGACATCGTAAGACGACCCGAGCGCCCCGTGCATATCCCCCGCCCGTTCATCCGTCGCCTGCCCGGCACCGGGCGTCGGGCAGGGCCGAGAGGGCTTCCGGGCCGTCTCCGAGACCACGGCGACGACGTGACCTCCGCTCCGAACATAAGCAAAAAATGAACGCGGAACGTTTCAGAAAAAAGATGTTCCACATACATACATCATTCACAAAACGTTTCTGCTATTCGAGCGCCACAATATGACGCACGTTTTCAGATAATCAGAACACGGATACTCAGCAAATCTGGAGATAATTTCGTTGTGAGATAGAATGATTCTTCTTGATTAACGTCGCGCGCGATCTTATCGTTACGTATAGCACATCAAGTTCGGTGTGCCCGACCGCCGTATCCAAAGGAGGGGAGGGAGGCAATGCACGACTCATCGCGTCTGCCCGGCCCGATCTCCACCCTCTGGGAGTGGCAGTACCGAGGGGCCTGCCTCGGCATGGATTCCTCGGTTTTCTTCCACCCCGAAGGAGAGAGAGGCGGTTCCCGTCGACGACGGGACGAACGAGCAAAGGCCATTTGTCAGGACTGCCCCGTCCTGGAAGAGTGCCGGGAGCACGCTCTAAGCACTCGCGAGCCCTATGGCGTCTGGGGAGGCATGAGCGAGGAGGAGCGGCGCGCTTACTACGAGCAGCAGGCACGCCGTTTCGCCAATGAACCGGCCTGACGCTCCGCCCTGTTTCAGGGAATCGACAGCACAGACGTTCCCAGTTCACGTCCGGACATTCTTCCGGACGCGGCGCACACATGCAGCAGGCATATTGCGCATATGTGTTGAGGGGGAGGCACCATGCGGTGCCTCCCCCTCAACACGTTGCGGCGCCGTGCGGCGCGAGCAATTTCAGCGGGTCACTTGGCAACGACCGCCAGGACGTCGCGGGCCGACAGGATCAGGTAGTCCTCACCGGCGTAGTTGACCTCGGTGCCCCCGTACTTGGAGTAGATGACGACATCGCCCTCAGCGACGTCGACCGGGACGCGCTTGCCGGAGTCGTCGACGCGGCCGGGGCCCACGGCCACGACCTTGCCCTCCTGGGGCTTCTCCTTGGCGGTGTCGGGGATGACCAGGCCGGATGCGGTGGTCTGCTCGGCCTCGAGGGTCTGGACGACGATGCGGTCCTCGAGCGGCTTGATGGAGATCGACATCGGAGACCTCCTCCTTCTCTTCAACGTGCAGTAGAACGGCTTGATCGCCCTCCCGAGGCGTACCCGACCGCCGTCGCGGGGGCCGGTCCGGCACGAAGCAGGAGTGCGAGTCGCAGAAGGCGCCCGCCTGCGTCCCAGGACCAGGGCGAGCACTCCGCTGCGCCTGACGGAGAATCTACGACGGCGTTAGCACTCAGTCAACGCGAGTGCCAAAGCGCGGCGCCGGTTTCGCCGTGGGCGTCAGCCCTCGTCAGCGACGGTGCTCGCGGGTCCAGGTGATGGCCTCCTCCACGCTCGTCTCCCGGCGCCCCAGAGTCGGCTCGCGCCGGGAGACAACGTCGGCCACGGCCTTGATCGTGGCCGGACGCTCACGCACCCAGCTGACTGCCCAGGTGGTGCGGTCGCCACGGGCCCGCGAGTCGCCGACGCCGTCGACGCTGACGCCGACCGTGCGGCAGATGGCGACCGCACGCGGCTCGTGGAAGTCCTGGGTCACGAGCAGGGCGCGTTCGATCCCGAAGATCCTGCGGGCCCGTACGCAGGTGTCGTAGGTGTCGAAGCCCGCGTAATCCAGGGCGATCGCCTGGTGGGGGATTCCCTTGGAGACGAGGTAGTCGCGCATGGCGGTGGGCTCGTCGTAGCCGACGCGCCGATTGTCTCCGGATACCAGAATCGCCTCGACCCTGCCGCTGGTGTAGAGGTCGGCGGCGACATCGAGCCGGTAGGCCAGCCAGGGCGAGGGCCGCCCGTCGGCGTGCACGGCGGCTCCCAGCACGATCGCCACCGGAGCCCGTGCCGCGCCGTCATCATCGCTTTCACCGGCGACCTCGATATGCCCGGAACTGACAGTCCAGGCCCAGATGCCGGCCCCGGCCGTGACGACGGCCAGAACGCCGGCCAGGGAGAGAAGGACCAGTGTCAGCCGCCGCAGAAGAGCTCTACGACCACCTTCGGGACGAGAAGTCGGCTCCGGCTCCTCCCTGCCATGAGCACCGCGATCATCACCGCGGTCCGCGGTGTCAAAAGCGCTGGTAGCGCCGATCCGCGGCTCCTCATCAGCCATCGACTCCCCGCCCGTCCTTCCGTCCACCGTCGTGCGGCCCCGCCGGAGCGCGGGGCGTTACGCACAACACTACCCACCCGGCTCCCCGCCGGCTCTCCGGGGCCTCCTCGCACTCCACCCAGCGGACATCATGCGCATCGGCAGGTTCGCCGTGGAATGATCTGTCGTGATGGCTGAGAACCACGTAGCGCTCCTCCTGACGCCCGAGGGCTGGGAGCTTCTGTCCTCCCTGCCCCCTTACGACCCGGCCGAGGCCCTGTCGCTGGGACGCTCCCTGCGCGAGGAGGGGCACTCCCCCGCTCTGGTGGCGGCCGCCCTGACTCAGCAGCGTCTGCGCGCGCGGGCCGCAGCCAAATTCGGACCCTTCGCCCAGCAGATGCTCTTCACCGCCGATGGCCTGGAGCAAGCCACCCGATTGGCGGTCTCGGCCCACCACGCCGCTCGATACGCGGCTGCGGGCATCTCGAAGGTCGCTGATCTGGGCTGCGGGATCGGCGGTGATGCCGTCGCACTGGCCGGGCTCGATCTTCCGGTGCTCGCCGTCGACCGCGATGAGGCCACGGCCGCATTGGCCACCATCAACCTCATGCCCTTCCCCCATGCGAGCGTCGAGTGCACCGACGCCATGGAGATCAACCTGACCGAGCGAGGGGTGGACGCCATCTTCGCAGATCCGGCCCGTCGGGCCCAGGGGAGGCGCATCACCGACCCCGAGCAGTGGTCGCCGGCCCTGTCGCGCGTGCTCTCGCTGCGCGAGTCAGCACCCGCTCTCGGCGTCAAGGTCGCCCCCGGCATCGACCACACCGCTCTGCCCTCCGACTCCCACACCCAGTGGGTGAGCGTGGACGGCGACGTCGTCGAGGCCGCCATCTGGTGCGGTCCTCTGGCCCCGGAGGGCCCCGGACGCTCCGCGCTGGTCCTGCGCTCGGGGGTCGACGGGGCGAGCGCCCATACGCTGACCGATTCCAGCGTCACCGATCCTTCCGAGCCACCGGTTCAGGTCGACCCGATCTCATCGCCCGACGATCTGGGCAGCATCATCCACGTGCCTGACGGCGCCGCCATCCGCGCCGGGGTCGTCGCCCACCTCTGCGAGGCAATGACAGCCCGGCCAGTGGGCCCGAGAATCGGCTACCTCACATCGGAGAGCCTCCCCGACGAGGCGACCGCACCCTTCGTGCGATCCTTCCGGCTCACCGAGATCCTGCCGCTGAGGCTCAAGACCCTGCGTGCCCGAACCCGCGAGCTGGGAGTGGGAAGCCTGGAAATCCTCAAGCGCGGAGTCGATGTCTCCCCCGACGCACTGCGCGCCTCGCTGAGGCTCAGCGGCCAGGAGTCGGAGACCTGGATCCTGACTCGCGTCGGGAGCAAGGCCAAGGGCGCCGTCCTCGTCGTCGAGCCCATCGCCGCCGGCTCATCAACCGACTCGCCGACGCGCCGGGAAGACGACGCCCTTTCCTGCGACTAGCCACCGCACCACCTGCCAGCACCCGTCAGGGACCCGAGGAGACGACCAGGACATGCAGGACACGAACCAGAGCACCGCATCCGCCGCCGGAACGACAACGGACCTGCCGCCGGCCCGCCGACCCCAGTCCCTGCCCTTCACCAGATCGGAGCGATCCACGCTGGGAGTGGAGTGGGAGCTGGCGCTCATCGACCGCGACAGCCTCGACCTGCGCCAGTGCGCCGAGGAGATCCTCCAGAAGGTGGGCCCGGATCCGCACGTGCACGGCGAGATGATGCTCAACACCATCGAGCTGGTCTCCGGGGCGCGCCGAACCGTCGCAGAGTGCGTGGAGGACATCGCCCTCGCCTTCGACCGCGTCCTTCCAGTCACCGACCCCCTGCGCGTGGACCTGGCCTCGGCAGGCACCCACCCCTTCGCAGACCCGCTGGTGCAGAAGGTGACCAACGCCGAGCGCTACGCCCGCCTGGTGGACCGCACCCGGCTGTGGGGCCACCAGATGCTCATCTTCGGCACCCACGTGCACGTCGGGGTCGAGGACCGGGCCAAGGTCCTACCGATTCTCAAGGCCCTGCTCACGCGCACCGCCCATCTGCAGTGCCTGAGCGCCTCCTCACCCTTCTGGGCGGGTGCGGACACAGGATACGCGGACAACCGGGCCATGATGTTCCAGCAGCTGCCCACCGCCGGCGCACCCGAGCAGTTCAACACCTGGGAACAGCTGGAGAGCTACACCGGAGACCTGGTCCACACCGGCGTCATCGAGGATTTCACCGAAATCCGCTGGGACGTGCGCCCCTCCCCACGACTGGGGACCATCGAGATCCGGGCCTGCGACGCCGCCACAAACCTGACCGAGCTGGCCGGGATCGCGGCGCTGACCCAGTGCCTCGTGGAATCCTTCTCCCGCACCCTGGACCGCGGCGAGGAACTCGACGCGATGCCCGACTGGTACGTCGCCGAGAACAAGTGGCGCTCGGCGCGCTACGGCATGGACGCGATCCTCATCGTCAACTCCGCCGGCGAGGAGGAGCTGGTTGGCGACACGGTTGAGCGGATGCTCACTGAGCTCGCCCCCGTCGCCGAGGATCTCGGCTGCGCCACTGAGCTGGACTCCGTGCGCGCCACCCTGGAGACGGGAGCCTCCTACCAGCGTCAGATCGCCGCCGTCAGGGCCTACGGGGGGCAGAGAGAGGCGGCCGTCAGGCTGCTGCTGGCCGAGGCCCGCGCCGGCAGGCCCCTGCGCCCCACCGAGGTGCTCTCGCTGGCGGCCAAATCCTGACGACGCACGGGCGCCGCTCCCCTTTCAGGAGCGGCCCGTCCGCTTCCCCATCTCGTCGCGCAGGAGACTGGTCATGCTGGTGACGGGGATCCCCAGCAGGGCGGGAAGCGAGATCGTCGTGTGGGCGTGGGAGAAGCTCCTCTCCATCCGGCGCGTCACCCGCGGCGGCAGCGCGGGGCGCAGGCGCTCCAGGGGCGCCTGCGGCGCGTGCAAGTAGACCAGGACGCAGTCGTTGTTGCCAACCTTGAGCCAGCCGTTGAGCGTGCGCACATTGAATCCCTCGATCTCCTCCCACCGGATAAAACCCACCGAGTCGCGGCTCAAGTGATCGTGCACGCCCGCGGCGTCGATGACCAGGGTCGGCCTGGGGCCGGAGAGATAGCGCCACAGATCCACCAGACTCAACGGCAGGCCGATGACGCACGCGACCATGAGGCTTATTCACAGGGTAAGAAGAACGGCCTCTGACCTGGGTAAACGCAGGGCTTTCTACGTCTGTGAATTACCCTCTGTGAATGCTCGCCAACGCTAGGTCGCCGCTGTCGAGATCTATGGAGGGCGGAGAAAGTCAGCCATCAGATTGCTCTGACTGAGGCCCTTGCCGGCAGTCCCCTGCGCCCCAATCGAGCTCCTCTCGCCGGCGTCCAGCCCCTGAGGAGACCGGAAGTTCAGTACCTCATCCGGTGACGACGACGCTGCTTTATCGTTTCCCCTTCTTGCCGGCACCCTCCACCTCCTAAGAGAAGAAAGAATCCCCATTCTCATTGAGGAAGCTAAACTCCCTCTATGACACTCCCTGCAGCACAGTATACGAGCTCATCGCTTCCCAACACACTGGTCCTGCGGTCCCGAGACACCGAAACAAGGCTCATCATCTGCTTCGTATTCTCCCTTATAATAAGCCTGCTCCTTGATCTGCTCATCGTCCTGTTGTTTACCGTCCTGGGATTGAAGGGGCCTGCGGTAGCCATCTCGCCTCTGCTGCTGATCGCGATACCTTTAAACATTGCCGTTCCGTCCTTCTACCTATGGAAGATCGTCGAAGTGCACAGGGCCTGCACAGTTGTCAACAGCCAGGGCCTGCGATTGCAACAGTCAAAACAGTTCGAGCGCTTCATTCCCTGGGAGGACGCGCACGGGCGCATCGCCGTCAAGACGGTGAGCCAGTACACACCTGGCGCCAACATGGCGATCATGAGCCTCATATTCCTCAAAATGGATCATGAGGAACTGGTTCTTCCCGGGACCCTTCTGAACTCGAACAGATCGTACGCCGCCACAGCGACGTCATATGCGACCGCGATACGTATCCTTGCCTATGACCCTTGGGGCCAGCACAAGCCTCTCATAGACTCTGAGAACACCTTCATGCAGGCACCCCAGAACATCATCTAAACAGGTCTCCAGGAGTACACAATCCACCACCGTGCGCAGATAAGCAAGGTTCCCATGGCCCATCAACGATCCAGGCCGAGGAACCAATGCGGCGCATGGGTAGACCATCCCGTGGACGCTCATCGGCGCGATCCCTACACTGAGGACATGATCCCCGCAGCAGCATCCGCTGACTCCCCATCGACTAAGAGGCTCGTACTACGTTCACGTGCGACCATGGCAAAGTTCTACGCCTTCCTTATCACATCAGCCCTCTTGTCCCCGTTAGCAATCCCCTTGAACATCGTCGTGTTCACATCCTCCGGAAACGGCATCATCCTGTTTCAGATATTCTTCGGAATTCTACTGATCTGCTTCATCGGGGCGTTCTTCTCACTCGGGGCTATGGCAATCGGTATGCGCACCATCGTTGACGAACGTGGTATCGAGCTACGGCAGACGCGGCAGGCGCACCGGCTCATCCCCTGGCAGCAGGCTCACGGGCGCGTCATGGTCAAGACCACTACGCAGCACACCAGCAAACGTTCCACCACGATCAGCCTGATTGTGATCAACCTTGATCACGAGCAGGTTGAGATTCCAGAGACTCTACTACGAAGCGACGGCCCCAGCGGCATCGCTCAACAGAACTATCGGACTGCCGTGCGGATTCTGTCGCACGATCCTTGGGGGCAAACAGAGCCCCTTGTCGAGACGGAGAACGCGCTCACCCCTTTGGTCCGTCACTCATTTCCCCTCAACCCGTAGTCTCATTGGGGAGCACACCCCTTTGCGGGGCCTTGGGGATCTCCCTACACTCGAGATATGTCCTCCCCCTACGTCTCGCCCCTTCTCCCACCACAGCCTCTCGAGGTTCGCTCCCGCAATATCGACAGGCAGTTCATTCCTGCCGCCATCGCCATCATTATGCTGGCTTTGGTTGCTCTTCCCATCTCCCTGCCGTTTCTCCTTTTTCCTGGGCCGTACACAGTTGTCGGCCTGCTCCTTCTCGCCACGCTCGGATTCCTCACCTGGTTCGTGATCTGGAGGTATCGCAATGTCACGGCAGTGCGAACCGTCGTCGACGGGCGCGGCCTGTGGCTTCAGCAGACGAAATCCTCGGGCCGTTTCATCCCCTGGGACAACGCCAGCGGGCGAGTCACCGTCAAGACGGTCAATCAGTACACCCCCGGATCCCCCGGGCCCACAACGATGAGTCTCGTGTGCCTCAAGTTGGATCAGGAGGAGCTGGTGCTTCCCGGAACCGTTGTGACCGCAAACGGTTCGAGCAGCGCGGTCCAGCAGTCGTACACCACTGCGATGCGGATTCTGGCCTATGACCCCTGGGGGCAGCGCGAGCCTCTCATGGAGTCCACGAATACTTTCGCGCCTCAGGCGCCCCAGGCGACCGTCATCTACAACGGGTACCCCGGATACCCCGGGTACCAGTCGTTCGGGTAGTAGCCGTCGTCCGGCTCGCGACGCGCGGCTCGCCGCACATGTCTTGTGTCCTACACGAGCGCCCATCCGCGGGCCCGGGTGCGCTGCTCCCAGAAGCCCCGGTAGGGACCGTCGACCTTCACGAGGTCCTCGTGGCGCCCGCACTGGGTGACGTGCCCGGCATCGTCGAGGACGATCACCTGGTCGGCCGCTGCGATCGTCTCGAGCTTGTGGGCGATGACGATGAGTGTCGAGGTGCGCCGCAGCTCCTGCATCGCGGCGACGATATTGGCCTCGTTCTCCGCGTCCAGGGCGCTGGTGGCCTCGTCGAGCAGCACGATCGGTGCGCGCTTGAGCAGAGCTCGGGCGATGGAGACGCGCTGGCGCTCGCCGCCGGACAGTGCCCGTCCTCCCTCGCCTACACGCGTGTCCCAACCGTGGGGCAGACGGTTGACGATCTCGGTGACACCGGCGAGGTTCGCTGCCCAGCGCACCTGCTCGTCGTCGGCCGCGGGGTTGCCGATGCGGATGTTGGCGTCCAGGGTGTCGTCGAAGAGGTAGACGTCCTGGAAGACCATGGAGAGCTGCTCCATGAGCTGGGCGGTCGGCATGTCGCGCACGTCGGTGCCGCCCACGCGTACGGTGCCGGAGCCGGTGTCCCAGAAGCGGGCGATGAGGCGGGCGATGGTCGTCTTACCACTGCCGGAGGGGCCCACGATGGCGCACATGGCGCGTGCGGGCACGCTCATCGATACTCCGTCTAGGACAGGTTCGTCGGCGCGGTAACCGAAGACGACGTCGTCGAGCTCGACGGCGCCCGGGTCGGGTAACTCGGCACGGACCTGTGGCTCGGCCATGAGCTCGGCGTCCATGACGGCGTCGAGGTGGTTCATCATCTGACGCCGTTCCTCCAAGCCCATGACGGATGCGCCAATGTCGTCGAGCATGGTGGTGAAGCGCAGGCACATGCCGATGATGGCGACGGCCACGAGGGGCTCCATGGTGCCGGATACCGCGAAGGAGGCGGTCAGGGCGATCATGGTGACGACGATGACCTGGCTCAGTGCCCCGTTGACGAGGTTGCCGGCGGTCTCCCACCACAGGGCACGCCTCGAGGCGCGGTTCCCGTCATCGAAAGCGGAGGTCAGGCGGCTGTAGCCGGTGGCAGCCCTGCACGAGCGCAGAGCGCCCTGGCAGCGGGCGATCTCGACGACGCGGGTGGCCAGCTCGCGCTCGGCGGGCTCGGAGATGGACTTGCCGCGGTCCAGGAGGCGGCGCGCGGCACGCACCAGACCCGCGAACAGGGGCGCAGCCACGGTCAGCAGCAGACCCAGGCGCCAGTCCCAGGCCCAAGCTCCGGCCCAGACGATCACACAGGCAGCGGTCGTGGAGGTGAGCATGTACATGAAATGGGCGGCGGACTCCCCCAGAGCCACCATCTCCTGGCTGACGGCCCGCGACAGGATTCCGGCGGAATCGGCGTCGAACCAGCGCAGGGGCAGGCGCGCGATCCGGTCGCCGACCGCATGATGAACATCGTGCATGAAGCCGAGGGCTCCGGACATTCCTCGGCGCTGCCCCTGGAACTCCGTGACGGCGGCGACGACGCCGCAGATGACGAAGACGATGAGCCAGCCGCCGAAGGACAGCCCCCATCGGGGCGCACCGGCGCCAAGGGCAACCGAGGCGGGCAGGAGTGAAACCAGTGCGGCCCCAGAGGCGATGCCGTTGGCCGCTGCCAGAATGAGACAGCTGCGCGTCTGATGCCAGGAGGATTCCAGCATGAGCCTGCGGAAGCGGGACAGCAGGGATCTCACGGCCCGGGGGGCGTCGGCAGCCGGCGTCGGAACCGAAGGAACAGGCCGTGGACGATCGGCTTCGTCGACGGCTTTCGGACTGACAGCGGTGGGAGTCTCCTTCTCTGCCGCGATATCTGCTCGGGTGAGTCCGTTCGGCACGGCGACGGGTTCCTGGCCGGAAGGAGCGGTGGCCTCGTCGAGCTCGCCGGTCTGGCGCAGAAGGGCGCGGTAGTGGGGCTCGTCCACGAGGTCGTCGTGGCTGCCGGAGGCGACGATGCGCCCGTGCTCCATGACGGCGATGCGGTCGGCGCCGCGCACGGCCGCCGGGCGGTGGGCGATGACCAGAACGGTTCGGTCCTTGACCAGGGCGCTGAGCGCGTTCTGGATCTCGGCCTCGGATTCGGGGTCGGCCATGGCGGTGGCCTCGTCGAGCAGGATGACGGGGGTGTCCAGCAGGATGGCACGGGCAATGGCTATGCGCTGCTCCTGGCCGCCGGACAGAGCCGTGTCCTGCCCCAGAACGGTGTCATAGCCACCCGGCAGGGCCATGATCTCCTCATCGATGCGGGCCACGCGGGCGGCGGCGCGCACCTGGTCCAGATCGGCGTCGGGACGCCCGAGCGCGATGTTCTCCCGCACGGTGGTGCCGAGCAGCTGGGCGTCCTGGAGGACGAAGGAGACGGTGGAGTACAGGGTGGCCTCGTCCATGTCCCGCAGGTCCACGCCGCCGATGCGCACGGCGCCGGCGTCGGGGTCGGCGAAGCGGGCGATGAGAGTGGCCAGTGTCGACTTGCCCGAGCCGGAGGGGCCCAGCAGAGCGGTGACGGTGCCGGGCTCCAGAGTGAGGGAGGCGTTATCGACGGCGAGGGTGTCCCCGTAGGAGAAGGAGACACGACTGATCTCGACGAGCGCCGTGCGGGGCCGCTCGGGCCGCTCGGCGGCGGGCAGAACGGGGGTGTCGAGGACCTCGCACAGGCGCAGGGCCGCGGCGCCGGCCAGCTGGTAGGACCAGGAGATCGAGGCGATGGTGATGAGCGCAGCGGGCAGGACCAGGGCGATGAGAGTCGTGGCCAGGACCTGGGGTAGGGTGACGGCGCCGGCGTGGATGAGCAGCGCCCCACCACCGAGGTTGACCAGGAGTAGCACGGGGATCGAGACCCAGGTGAAGGACAGGCAGGTGACGGTCACCAGGGGCATCGCCCAGGCGCGGTAGAAGGCGGAGAACTCGTCGGCTGCGGCGAGGTAGGCCGAGTGGGCGCGCCCCACGCGTCCGAAGGCCTTGACCACGCCGATACCGGAGACGAACTCGACCATGGTGGAGGAGATGGCCGCCAGCTTGCGGTCCATCTCGACGGTCTTCTCGTTCATGCCGCGCATGGACACCGAGTAGGTGAGTACGTAGAGGACGAGCGTGGAGACCGCCAGCAGAGCCAGGCGCCAGTCGATCCAGATGGCGCACACCAGCAGCGCCAGCGGAGTGACGACGGCGTTGAGGCGCTCGACGGGGCCGTGGGCGATGACGGTGTGAACGAGGGTCGTGTCGTCCTGGACCGCCTTGCGGATGCGCCCGGAGGTGGAGGCGGTGAACCAGGCCAGTGGAGCCTGGGAGATGCGCTCGACGATGTCGCGGCGCAGGCGGTCGCGCAGGGACAGGTCGGCCAGGTGGGTGATGAGCAGTGCCAGGAAGTACAGGAACAGGCGGGCGGAGTAGGCGCTCACGAGCATCATGACGGCCGAGCGCACCTGCTGCGGGTCCGGACTCACGCCCGCCCGGTAGGCGCGCAGGAGGATATCGCCGAGCTGGACCAGTGCGATATAGGGCGCCACCGCCAGGACCGCGGAGAGCAGGACAAGAACCTGGCCGATCCGCAGGCGGGTGCGCACGGGAGATCCGAGGCGGGCGATGGCGGCCTGCCCCTGGCGGGAGCGCTGGGTATTGCTCCGACGGGCCTGCTCGCCGGGGTCCTCCGCCCCACCGGCGCCTTCCGAGACCTGCGACTGCGGCGATGCCTGTGACGACGACTGCGACAACGCCCCTGGCGCCGACCGCTGCACCTGCGTGCTCATCAGGTTCCATCCTTCCGTCGACCCTAATTCTGAATGGGTTTCAGAACTCAATAAGGTGCACCTTACTCTTGCCGCTGAAGCGGGGGCAACCGCCGTCGTGGCGCATTACGGTACTGTCATGGCATCACCGGCACGATTGGGCAGACCGACCGGACCGAGACCCGGTTTCTCGCGCGACGACGTCGTCGACGCCGCTCTTGAGCTCGGCATCGCGGACTTCACGCTCACCGCGGTGGCCAAGCGGATGGGGGTGGCAGCCTCCGGGCTGTATCGCACGATCTCCTCTCGCGAGGATCTGCTGGCCGCCTGCCTGGAGAGGATCGTCGCCGAGGCCGATGTCCCACCCGCCGGGGAGAGTTGGCCCGATGCGGTCAGGGCGCACGTCGAGGCCGTCTGGGGGATGCTGGAGCGCTACCCGGGCCTGGCCGGAGTCATCATGGGCGTGCCGTGGGCGCACCAGCTCTTCGCAGGCCCTGTGGCCAGGGCATGCCAGTGTCTGGTCGACGGCGGGCTGGGGGCGGAGGAGGCCGGCGTGGTCCTGGACTTCGTGGGCGACACCGTCATTTCCACGCACGCGCAGATCGAGGTCATGCGCTCCCCCGTCGCCCGCGCCGGGCGGGGCGCCTCCACGGGGCTGGAGGAGGCGAGCCGGTTCGCCACCGCAAATCAGGTGCCGGATCTGCCCGAGGCACTGACCCCGAACGAGAGTTGGTTGGACCGGGGCGGATTGGACCGCAAGATCGAGATCATTATCCGGGGCGTTGCCGCCGGCCTCCCTGCCGGCGGCGACGGCACAGTGGACAGGCCGCCGTCCAGGACGTCAGCGGACGTCAGTGAGCGACGCTGACGTCCAGCGGCATCCCTGAGTCCGGGGCGAAGTCCATGGGGCTGGGGGCGACGCCGGCGCGCGCGGCGGCCGATCCCAGGGCGGCGATCTGGGCTCCGTTGTCGGTGCAGAAGCGCAGCGGCGGCAGGCGCAGGGTGATACCTGCGGCGTCGCAGCGCTCGGCCGCCAGGGAGCGCAGGCGGGAGTTGGCGGAGTAGCCGCCTCCGACGACGAGCGTGTCGCAGCCGGTATCCAGGCAGGCCTGGACCGCCTTGGCCGTCAGGGAGTCGTTGACGGCCTCGGAGAAGGCGGCGCACACGTCGGCACTGGGCACCTCCTGGCCGGCGTCCTCCAGGGACTCGACGTAACGGGCCACCGCTGTCTTGAGCCCGGAGAAGGAGAAGTCGTAGCGGTGACGCTCCTTGTCCTTGCCGGCGGCCAGACCGCGGGGGAAGCGGATGGCACTGCGGTCGCCCTCCTGGGAGAGACGATCCACGTGCGGACCGCCGGGGTAGGGAAGCCCCAGGAGTCGGCCGACCTTGTCGAAGGCCTCTCCGGCGGCGTCGTCGAGTGTGCCGCCGAGCTCAACGACGTCGGTGGCGATGTCGCGGATGCTCAGGAGGTTGGAGTGCCCGCCGGAGACGATGAGGCCGATGAACTGCTCGGGCAGTGGGCCGTCGACCAGTTCGTCGACTGCCAAGTGCCCGATGACGTGGTTGACGCCGTAGATCGGCCTGTCCAGGCTCGCGGCCAGGGCCTTGGCGGCGGAGATGCCGACGGTCAGGGAGCCGATGAGTCCGGGACCGGCGCACACGGCGACGGCGTCGACCTCGCCCAGCTCGACGCCCGCTCTCTCCAGCGCGGCATCGAGGGTGGGCAGGAAAGACTCCAGGTGGGCTCGCGAGGCGATCTCGGGGATGATTCCACCGAAGCGCGCGTACTGGTCCATGGAGGTGGCGGTGACGTCGGCGAGGAGCTCGCGGCCGCGCACGAGGGCCACACCGGTCTCGTCGCAGGTGGACTCGATGCCGAGGATGAGGGGATCGCTCACAAGCCCCCAGCCTATCGCCTGCCGACGCGAACGGAGGATAGCCCCTCACCGGGCCCATGTGGGGCGGGCCAGCAGGTTCAGCCCAGGCTACCGTTGAGGCGAGCCGACCGAGCTGCGATACGGGCGCGACGGACGAGGAGGTACTGCGATGACCGAGCCCGACAACCCGGACCTGGTGACGGGCAATGATGGCCTGGCCCGGCCGGCCTGGGCCGCCACCGATCCTTTGCTGCGCGAGTACTACGACACTGAGTGGGGCATGCCGGTGCGCGACGAGAGAGGAGTCTTCGAGCGGGTGAGCCTGGAGGCCTTCCAGGCGGGCCTATCCTGGGCGACGATCCTGCGCAAGCGCCCAGCCTTCCGCGACGCCTTCGCCGGATTCGACCCCGACGCTGTAGCCGGCTTCGGGGAGGCGGACGTGGACCGACTGCTGGCCGATGCCCGGATCGTACGTAACCGGGCCAAGGTCCTGGCCACCATCACCAACGCCCGCGCGACGGTGCGCCTCAGGGATACCGTCGACGGCGGCCTGGCGGGCCTGGTGTGGTCCTACCGGCCAGAGTCGACTCCGCGACCGCATCGGTTCGCGGACATTCCCACGCAGTCGGAGCAGTCGGTCGCCCTGGCCGGTGACCTCAAGCGCCGCGGCTTCCGCTTCGTCGGCCCGACGACGATGTACGCCCTCATGGAGGCGATCGGAATCATCGATACCCACCTGGTCGGCTCCCACCGCCGTGGCTCCTCCGGGGTCTGGAGCTAGGGATCCCGGGCGCTCCGACGCCAGTGCGCGAGCCCGACTTCGCCTGGCTCACGGCGGGGATCAATACCCCTACCTCTTACCCGCACGCACCCCTACGCTCCTGCCATGAACAGGCCCAGGCAGCACGCTCCTCTCCGCCACCTCGACGGCCCCGGGCGCAGCCTCCACACCCGGCGCGAGAAACGGCCGGCGGCATCCTTCATTGCCGTCATCGCCGTCACCCTGGCGGTCCTGCCGCTCTCGGCGTGCTCCGACGGCGGGGGCAGTATCATCCGCTCTTGGCTCCTGAAGCAGGACGGTGTTGAGAAGGTCGATGTGACTCATTCGAATTGCACTTTTCTTGACGGAGACGATGACTGCAACACTGTTGCCACAATCAGCCTTTCTCCGAACACGAGCCCAGATGCCGTATGCTCCCTGGCGCAGAAAGCGGATAAAGAGCTGCCCAAGAAGAAGCGCATTGACAGTTACAGCGCCAGCCTTACCTTCACGTGGCAGTATCACGGAACAGAACTGACGCTTGAAGACCACGAAACCCCCATCGCGAACACTGCCAGCACGGAGAAGAACCCCTCACAAGAATGTGAGATGCTGAACACCGCAGCCGAATATACTGGAGAGGAGGTGGACAAGATCAGCACCTCCTCAGATCGACTGGAAATCAACCGCGGAGACGTCGATAAAGTTCCAGACAACCTATTCACCCGAGCCCCCAGCCCGGACAAAGAAGTGAGAACAGAATCATGGGACTCTTTTAAACTCAATGACTGGGATACTACCGTGACCGCATCTTCGACCACTGCCGTATCAGAGCCAGCAACCAAGAAACTGCTTACGGAGATCACCCAAACGCCCGGTCCGAGTGATCGCTCCAAGCTCTTAATCTTCCTTCAACTCGGAGGATATCAGGGAGAAAGTTCTGAATCTGAAATCACAGTCGGAGGTCTGGGCGGCGCCCCGCTCGTCGGCCCGGACACCGATGCCGCCGCACCGGTCCTTGCCATCGCCATGAAACAACCGAAGATATCAAAGATAAGCCTGTGCCCGTCATCCAAGAAAGGTTCTTCGATGCGCGATTGCATCGTCTACTCCAAGAAGAACGGCTCCTTCGATACCGACAGCGACCATTTCACTGGAAATACTCGAGAGATCTATGAAGCCGCAAAGAAACTGTCGTAGGTTCCCCTTGCTCCTGTCGAACGCGGTCGGAGTAGACTGAGACGCGCACCATTATTCGACTCAAGCTTTCCAGGAGGCACCATGTCCGTTCAGCTTCTGTCGTCGGACGGCTCCGCCGAAGAGCCGGTCCCCCTGGCCCGAGCCGAAGCGATCCTGTGCGACATGGACGGCACCCTGGTGGACTCCTCGGCGGTCGTGGAGTCGATGTGGAGCTCCTTCGCCCGAGATCACGGCATGAGTGAGCGATTCGACGAGATCATGGCCTATTCCCCAGGCCGTACCGGCATCGACACGATCCGCCGGTTCCTGCCGGACCTGACGGCGGAGGAGCACGACGCGATCCACGAGCGCTTCGCCCGCGAGGAGATCGTGCGCACGGCGGGGCGTATGGCGGACATCCCCGGGGCCGCGGCTCTGGTGACCGCACTGCTCGAGGCCGATGTTCCGCTGGCCCTGGTCACCTCCGCCCCAATGGAGCTCATGCGGGTGCGTATGGAGGAGGCCGGAGTGCCCATCCCCTCTATCGTCGTCTCCGCCGACGACGTCGAGCGCGGCAAGCCCGATCCTGATGCGTACCTCAAGGCCGCCGAGCTCCTGGGGGTACCGATCGCCTCCTGCCTAGTGCTGGAGGACGCAGCCTCCGGCTACACCGCGACCCGGCGGGCCGGCGCCCAGGTCCTCCTCGTGGGCAACGGCGTTCCTGAGGCCGATCCAGGGACTCTCCGGATCCCGGACTTCACCGGGGTCACCTTCACCATCCACTAGCCTCTCACGCCGAGTCGGGCATTTTTCGCGTAGCCCTACAGAAATACTGTTGGGCTACGCGAAGAATGTCCTCTTCGCGGTTGAGCGCCGGGCGGCGTGTTTCCGGAGCACACCGATTTCCACAGACGGGCATTAGCACCGTCAATCCACAGTGCACCCGGTGTCAGGCTTCGTGTCCTGCGCACAGCCGTCACTCTGGTAGACATGACAACCAGCAATGCCCCCACCATTCCATCGAACCGTGCTCCGTCATTACTTCTGTCCTCCGACGTCGTTGCAGCGGGGGCCTCCCGCTTATGCACTGCTCCGGGGCTGACCCGGATCGGTCCTGGGGCCTATACCCCGCAACGGGAGTGGAAGGAGGCGAAGCCCGATCTGAGGCATCTGACCCTCATCCGGGCCGCGCTGGCCAAGACTCACGGGGATATCGTCCTGCTGGGTCCGTCGGCGGCCGTATGGCTCGGGCTCCCGCTCGTGGGCCGCATCCCACGACGTGTACAGTGCCTTGGGAGTCGCACGGATCGGTCGAGCACCGCTCTTCTGCAACGTCGAGAGAGAGCCGGGCTCGCCTCATTGGAGACGGTCAGAGGAATCCTAATCTCCAACACCTCCGACACGCTCGTTGATCTGGCCCGGTGGGGCGGGCTCACCCAGGGGGTCTGCGCCATGGACGCCGCCCTGGCCGGCCGCCTGTGCACCCATGCCGAGCTGACCGACGCCATCAACCACCTCCCCACCGGAGCCCGCGGCATCCGCAACGCCCGCACCGCCATCCACCTCACCGACGCCCGCGCCGAGTCCCCCGGCGAGTCCGTCTCGCGAGTCCGCATGTGGCAGGCAACCCTGCCCCGCCCCGACCTCCAGCACGAGGTCCGCATCGACGGCGAGCTCTACCGCCTCGACTTCCTCTGGCCCCACACCATGGTCGACGGTGAGTTCGACGGCCACATCAAGTACACCAGGAACAGCTTCGGCAAGGACACCGAGCAGACCGTCTGGAACGAGCGTCAGCGCGAGCTCACCCTCATCCGTGCCGGCTACGACGTCGCCCGCTGGACATGGAAGGACGCCTGGCCCAACGACGCCCCCACCATGTGCCGCGAACTCGCCCGCCACGGCATCCACCCCACCGGAGTGCGCTGGTGAAGACCCGCCGAGCCGGGCATTTTTCGCGTACCCCTACGGAATTTCTGTAGGGGTACGCGAAAAATGCCCGACTCGGCGTATGGGAGATGGGAGGAGGTCAGTGGGCGTGCTGGCCCTTCCACAGGGCGTGGCCCAGGTCCCGGTTGAGGCGCGAGATGACCTCGAGCGGAACCGACTTGGGGCACACGGCCGCGCACTCACCGATGTTCGTGCAGCCGCCGAAGCCCTCGGCGTCGTGCTGGTTGAGCATGCTCACCACGCGGGCGAGACGCTCGGGCTGACCCTGCGGCAGCAGACCCAGGTGGGAGATCTTCGCACCGGTGAACAGCATGGCCGAGGCGTTGGGGCAGGCCGCCACGCATGCACCGCAGCCGATGCAGGCGGCGGCCTCGAAGGCGGCGTCGGCCTTCTCCTTCTGCACAGGCACCGAGTGGGCCTCGGGGGCGCCCCCGGTGTTGACCGAGATGTAGCCGCCGGCCTGGACGATACGGTCCAGGGCAGAGCGGTCCACGATGAGGTCGCGCAATACCGGGAAGCCGGTGGAGCGCCACGGTTCGATTGTGATGGTGGAGCCATCCTTGAAGGAGGGGTCCTCCGCCAGGTGGCGCATGTGCAGCTGGCAGGTGGTGGAGCGGATCGGCCCGTGGGCCTGCCCGTTGATGACCACGCCGCACTGACCGCAGATACCCTCGCGGCAGTCGGAGTCGAAGGCCACCGGCTCCTTGCCCTCGGCGAAGAGCTGCTCGTTGAGCAGGTCGAGGACCTCGAGGAAGCTCATGTGCTCCTCGATCCCGCTCATGGCGTACTCCTCGAAGTGGCCCTTCGAGTCCTGGTTCTTCTGGCGCCAGATCTTGAGCTTGATGTTCACTTGTAACTCCGCTGCTTGAGCTCGATGTCCTTGTAGACGAGGTCCTCCTTGTGGAGGATCGGGGGACGGTTCTCCCCGCCCCATTCCCAGGCGGCGACGTAGAGGAACTCGTCGTCGTGCCGCATGGCCTCACCCTCGGGCGTCTGGGATTCCGCCCGGAAGTGGCCGCCGCAGGACTCACGCCGATGCAGGGCGTCGATGCACATGAGCTCGGCCAGCTCGAAGAAGTCCAGCAGCCGGCCGGCCTTCTCCAGGGCCTGGTTGAGCTCGTCGGCCTGGCCCGTGATACGGGCGTCGCGCCAGAACTCCTCCTTGAGGGCCCGGATCTGCTTGATGGCGTCGCGCAGACCGGCGTCGCGCCGCTCCATGCCGCAGTACTCCCACATGATGCGCCCCAGGGCCATGTGGAAGTCGTCCACGCTGCGGGTGCCGCGCAGGGCCATGAGGCGGGCGACGCGCTCCTCGACGGAGCGCTTGGCCTCGGCGATCTCCGGGGCGTTCGGGTCGACCTTGCCCAGGCGCAGCATGTCCGCCAGGTAGTCGTTCATGGTGTCGGGCAGGACGAAGTAGCCGTCGGCCAGGCCCTGCATGAGGGCGGAGGCCCCCAGGCGGTTGGCGCCGTGGTCGGAGAAGTTGGCCTCTCCGGCGATGTAGAGGCCCGGGACGTTGGACTCTAGGTCGTAGTCCACCCACAGGCCGCCCATCGTGTAGTGCACGGCGGGATAGATGCGCATGGGCACCTCGTAGGGGTCATCCCCGGTGATGCGCTGATACATCTCGAACAGGTTGCCGTAGCGGGCGGAGACGGCATCCTTGCCCAGACGGCCAATGGCCTCGGAGAAGTCCAGGTAGACGCCGCGGCGCATCATCCGCTCGTTGCCGTTGGCGTCGCGCTCTTTGATGGCTGGGCCCACGCCGCGGCCCTCGTCGCACATGTTCTTGGCCTGGCGCGAGGCGATGTCACGCGGCACGAGGTTTCCGAAGGCCGGGTAGATGCGTTCGAGGTAGTAGTCGCGCGCCTCCTCGGGGATGTCGCGCGGGTCTTTGTCGCAGTCTTCGGCCTTCTTGGGCACCCAGATGCGCCCGTCGTTGCGCAGGGACTCACTCATGAGGGTGAGCTTGGACTGGAAGTCCCCGGACTGCGGGATGCAGGTGGGGTGGATCTGCGTGTAGCAGGGGTTGGCGAAGTAGGCGCCCTTGCGGTGCGCGCGCCAGATGGCGGTGGCGTTGCAGCCCATGGCATTGGTGGACAGGAAGAACACGTTGCCGTATCCGCCGCTGGCCAGGACGACGGCGTCGGCCAGGTGGGTCTCGATCTCCCCGGAGACCATGTCGCGGGTGACGATGCCGCGGGCGCGGCCGTCGACGATGATGAGCTCGACCATCTCGTGGCGGCGGAACTCCTTGACCGTCCCGGCGTGGACCTGGCGCTCCAGAGCCTGGTAGGCCCCGATGAGAAGCTGCTGACCGGTCTGGCCGCGGGCGTAGAAGGTACGGGAGACCTGAACACCGCCGAAGGAACGGTTGTCCAGCAAGCCGCCGTACTCGCGGGCGAAGGGGACGCCCTGAGCCACGCACTGGTCGATGATGTTGGCCGAGACCTCGGCCAGGCGGTAGACGTTGTCCTCGCGGGCGCGGTAGTCGCCGCCCTTGACCGTGTCGTAGAAGAGCCGGTAGGTGGAGTCGCCGTCGTTGCGGTAGTTCTTCGCGGCGTTGATACCGCCCTGGGCGGCAATGGAGTGCGCCCGGCGGGCCGAATCCTGGTAGAAGAAGACCTTGACGTTGTAGCCCTGCTCACCCAGGGAGGCGGCAGCGGCGCCGCCGGCCAGGCCGGAGCCGACGACGATGATGTCCAGCTTGCGGCGGTTGGCGGGGTTGACGAGCTTGGCCTCGAACTTGCGCTGCTCCCAGCGCCGGTCGATCGGGACGGAGTGGGGGGCCTTGGTGTCGGCGATCTTCTCGCCCTCGTAGTACAGGCCGTCGATGAGTTCAGTCATAGTCGTTCACTCTCAGTGGGAAAGGATGCCGGCCTTGGCAGCCTCGATCGCGTACTGGGCGCCGGTCATGGGCTCGGGCACCACATTGAAGAGGATCGCCGTCGGAACGATCATGAAGGCGGCGAACAGACCGAAGGCCACCACGAACGCGATCAGCCGGATGAAGGGGATGGTGCTTCCTCGCACCGCGCCCAGCGTCTGCAGGGCCGACCACACGCCGTGCCAGACGTGCAGGCACAGGGCCGCCAGCGCGATTGCGTAGATGAGCCACACCCACCACAGCTGGAAGCCGTACCACATGTTCATGTAGGCGCGCCCGTGCTCGTAGTGTCCCCCCGGCGTCAGCGACAGGGTGGTGAACTGCAGGATGTGCCAGATGATGAACAGCAGCAGGATGACACCGCCCCAGCGCATGGTGCGCATGGCGTAGCGGGAGGCGAAGTAGTCCGCGCCGGGCTTCTTGACTGCGTACTTGTCGTTGCCGCGGGCCCGCTTGTTGCGCACCCACAGGTGGAAGGCGCTGCCGGCGTGAGCCAGGAGGCAGACCATAAGGGTCACGCGCAGGATCCACAGGACGCCGCTGTAGGGAAGGATCGGCTGGAGGAGCGTACGCAGGAAGTGCGCGTAGTGATCGTAGGCAATCTCACCCTCGAAGTAGTGAAGGTTGCCGTAGGCGTGGAAGAGGACGAAGAACAGGAACACCAGCCCCGAGATCGCCATCATGCGCTTCATGAAGACGGTCGTGGAGAAGGCGGTCCGCCTCTTCAGGGAAGGAGCAGATGTTTTGGCCACGGCAGAAGGCTAGCCGTGCTCGGACTCCCGTTGGTCCCCTCCGCGCCGCCAGCAGCTCCGATGTGCCGAGAATCCGCAGAAACGTGCGGATTTCGCAAGTCCTCCACTGCGGATTCAACGCTGCTGAATATGCTGACGACCTTGTCGGGGACCACCTTTTCGTCATGGGGGTGTCAGACAAATCTGTGAGGTCTCAAACAACGGGGCCACGCGAAGCCGGTGACCGTGTTTAAGGCCGGCGCCTGCCGCGGCTATCTGCCTCTTCGTCCCCGGCGCAATCCTCCCGGTCGGGAGTGATTGCCCGTCCGGGCCGGGAGGGCGCGCCGCTCACCTCAGTTCGAACTCGCCCTGCTGATCTCGTTCGCCCCGATCGGGCCCAGGCGCGGACTCAGCGTCAGCCTCATGACCACCGCATCCTCGGGCGGCGCCTGGTAGTAGCGGCGGCGCCGCCCGATGGGGACGAATCCGTGTCTGGTGTAGAGCCGCTGGGCGACCTCGTTGGACTGGCGCACCTCCAGCAGGACGTCGGGACAGCCTGCCCGCCGGGCTGTGCCCACGAGCTCGGTGAGCATGCGGGAGGCCAGACCGCGCCCTCGTGCCGCCGGGATCGTGGCGATGGTCAGCAGGTCGGCGCTGGTCAGGCCGTCGGCGTGGTAGAGGCCTGCGTAACCCAGGAGTCCTGCCCGGAGCCCCGTGTCGTCGTCTGGATCGTCGGGACCCTCGACGACGATATAGCGGCGGTCGGCCCGGGATCCCCGGGAGGCCTCCAACTCGGCCGCCAGCAGGTCCCGGCTCCAGGCCTCGGCCCCGAACAGCTCGCCTTCGAGACGGGCGATCTCGTCCAGATCCTCCTCGGCCATCTCCCGCACTCCGAGGGCTCTGTGTGGTCCCGCCACCCCGGTCATCTGAAGAGGGATACCCGATCAGTGCACGCGCTTGCGCGCGGCGGGCATCTGCACGTCGGCGTGGCGCAGGTAGAGCGGCTCCGTGCTCAGCTCCTCGCCGCGGCCCAGGCGGGCCAGGGCGATGCGCACCTGGGTCAGGACATCGCCGGAGACGGGGGCGAGCGCCTCGCGGGACCGGGTCTGCTCCGTCAGCTCGGGGTAGAGGGCAGCGCCGGAGCCGGCCACGAGATCGACGGTTCCGATCCCGCCCGCCTGCTCGCTGATCCGCTCTACGACCAGGGTCGGAGGGCAGACGTCGATCTCGGTCAGGCGGGTGACGTCGTCGGGCCCGTTGGCGCGGAAGAGTGCTGCGTAGACCTCGCGCCTGCGGGCGTCGGTGGCGACCAGGACCACGGGGTCCGGCTCACCGCCCCGGGCGGCCAACTCGTCCAGAGCCCGGCGGGCGACGGCGTCGAGACTGGAAACGCCGTGGACGGGTACGCCCCGAGTGCGCCCCACGACCCTGGCCGTCACCAGTCCGGCCCGCAGCCCGGTGAAGGGGGCCGGCCCCGTGGCGGCGACCACGGCATCCAGCGAACGGTCCACCGCATCGGGGGCAGACAGGGCCTCGGAGAGCATCTGCCCCAGGGATTCGGCGTGACGCCGGGTGTCGGTCTGTTCGGTCCGGCTCAGCACTCGCAGAGCATGATCGCAGGCGTCCGTATCGCGTCTGCCGGGGAGGACGGCGGCCTCGGCCGCTCCAGCGGTTTCGACGACCGCGAGCTGTGTCCCCAGGGAGGAGTCGATCGAGAGGATTCGCACCGGGCCAGCCTATGCCCTCGGGTCCCGGGGGTAGTCGGCACGGCTCTCCGGGATCGTGTCGCCCAGGGTCTCACCACCGGTCGCACCCGCGGCGTCCTCGGCGCCATCGCCCAGGAGGGACAGGTCGATGGCCGCCCGCGGGATGCCCCGGCGCACCGCGACGCCCTCGATCTCGGGCTGGTCCCGGCTCTGCCGGTCGGCGCGCTCGGCCATATCGGCGCGATTTCGGGCCTGGCGCAGCGGCGCTGTCACCTTGCGCTCGTGACGGACCGTGATGATGACGGTGATGACTCCGACGACGACGACCGCCAGGACAGGTCCCCAGATCGCCCAGCCCCCAGCGGAGGAGCGCGCCTCACTCTGGGTGGCGGAGGTCTTGGGCTTGGAGCCGGCGCGCTCGCGCAGAATCTCGCCGTAGTCGTTCAGTTCGATGGGGCCGGCCAGGCGCCGGGTGGCAGCCTCCCCGAGGGCCGTCACCGTGGTGCCGTTCAGCGAGTACCAGGCGTTGGCGTTACGGTCGTGAATAAGGTGGGCAGTGCCCATCTGGTCGACGTCGGTGGCCAGATCGTCGTCGAACATGGGGGTGCAGGTGGTGCGCCCCTTGTCCGTGACCACCTCGAGAAGGCCGACGGGCTTGCCGGCGGCGGTGGCGGTTGCGGCCCAGTCTCCGGTGTCGATGGGCTGGGCGGACGGCTGGGAGCCGTCGAGGAAGCCGGGGGCCCAGGTGTAGACGCTCCTCAAGTCTCCGACCGTAATCTCGCCCTGCTCTCCGGTGCTCTGGCGCACCTGGGCAACGCAGTCGCTCTCCATGAGCGACTTGGCCGCGTTGCGCGAGTCCGCATCCGCAGGGGTGTCCGTCGAGCCGACTGCGCTGTCCGAGCTGTCCGGGGCGGCTGAGTCGCCTGCACCGGCCGTCGGCGGGTTGGTAGCGGCTCGGGCCGCCGCCGCGGCCAGGAGGGAGGCGGCCAGAAGGACAATGGCGAGGGCGAGAAGGAGGGCCGGGCCTGGCAGGCGCCCGCGGCTTAGGGCGCGCCGGATGGGGATGGCGTCGCGGACGGGAGCAATGGGAGAAGGAGTGTTCACAGCGGTGCTCCGGACTGGTGAGGGGTATCGGCCGCCAGAGGGCTCAGATCGACGTCGGCCCATCGCGGGCCGAGGGCGCGCACGGATACGCGCCGGTGACCGTCGTCGACCTCGGCCAGGTCGACGACGGAATCCTGCGCCGCCGAGGCGTCCTGCTGCCCGAGAACGGTCGGGGCGCCGTCGGGCTGCGGGGCGCCGGCGTGGATGGCGCCGTGAGGACGTGAGACCTCGATCTCCAAGCGATCGGGGCTCAAGGCCTCCACCTTGTCCTCGCCCCACTCGACCAGGGTAACCGAGCGTTCCAGGGAGGAGTCCAGGTCGAGGGCGTCGATCTCCTCCAGGGAGGTGATGCGGTAGGCGTCGACGTGGATGAGGTCGGGGCCGTCGGCCAATGATGGGTGCACGCGGGCGATGATGAAGGTGGGCGAGGAGACGCGGCCGCGCACCCCCAGGGCCGCGCCGATGCCCTGGGCCAGCGTGGTTTTACCGGCGCCCAACCCACCGGAGAGCATGACGAGGTCGCCTGCACGCAGCAGGCGGGCCAGGTCGGCGCCAAGCGCCCGGGTCTCATCGGCGTCACCGGTTGCGACGGTGATCTCGGAGACGGTCTCAGGTGTCTGGGGCGCACCGCTCACGTGTCCTCCTCATCCGTTCGTGGAGCCGGCCGCCGGCCCCTGCGGGTGCCGGGCCGGGGATATCCGACGTCTGCTGTTCTCTAGGGCAGAGCGTAGTCGCCGCCGGAGTCCGCTCCGACGTAGAAGCGCGGGATGCGGGCGCCAAGCCGGGTCACGATCTCGTAGTTGATGGTGCCACAGGCCTGCGCCCACTCATCCGCAGTGGGGATGGCCTCCTGCTCCGAGGAACCGGGGGCGCCCCAGAGCACGACGGTGTCCCCAACAGCGGCAGGCGCCGGAAGGGGCGCACCGGTCTCGTCCCGGGCCGGGCCGAGGTCGATGACCACCTGGTCCATGCACACCCGGCCCACGATGGAGGTCCTCAGGCCGCCCACGCCCACGGGCCCCGCCGAGCCTGCGGCGCGCGGGATGCCGTCGGAGTAGCCCAGGGGGACGAGGCCGACCCAGCGGTCGGCGGGCGCGCTCCAGGTGCCCCCGTAGGAGACGGCCTGCCCGGCATCGATGCGCTTGACCTGCACCAGGGCGGACTCCAGGCGCATGGCGGGCCGCAGCCCGAGCTCGGCACTGGTGGCCACGCACGGGTCGGGGCTCAGCCCGTACAGGCCGATCCCCACCCGTACCAGGTCCATACGGGCCCCCGGGTGCCACAGGAGCCCGCCGGTAGCGGCAAGGTGGTGGATCGGCGGGTTCAGGCCCGCCTCCCGCACGATCCGCTCGGCGCCCCGGTATCGCCCGAGGTGCTCCTCGGTGGAGCCGCTGGTGGGCTCGTCAGCCCGGGAGAGATGGGACCACAGGCCGACGACGTCGACCGTCCCCTCATCCACGGCCCGTTTCAGCGCGGCGGCCAGGGCCGGCAGGTCCTCCTCCATGGCGCCGCCACGCGACATGCCGGTGTCGACCTTGAGGTGGAGGCGCGCCGGTATCCCCTGCGCCCGGACCGCGGCCAGCAGGGCATCGAGCTGGGACAGACTGGAGACCGATAGGTCCAGGTCAGCGGCCAGGGCGGCGCGCAGGGGCGAGTCCTGCGCGGCCGCCCGAGCCGGATCCATCACGGGCAGGAGCCAGGTGAGAACCCGGGGCGCCCGGCCGGAGAGCTCCCCCGCGGGGCGGGGAACGCCGGCCTCATCCAGGAGGGATCGCAGGGTCAAGGCCTCGGCGAGTTGGGCCACCCCCAACCAGGAGGCCCTCGCCGACAGCGCTGTCAGGGCGACGGGTCCCAGGCCATGGCCATAGGCATCGGCCTTGACCACGGCCATCCACGGCACGCCGGCCGCCTGCGCCAGAAGACTGCCGTTGTGGGCGATCGCTCCCAGATCGATGACGGCGCGGGATGTGGCCGCGCCAGGCAGAGAGGACCGGGCCGTTGAGATTGTCGGGGCGACGGTGGGCGGAGTCGGCGGCGTCGTGGTTGCCGCTGCCGTCATTGCTGCTGAGTCCGCGGAAGTGGTCACGGCGCGATTGTCGCACTGGGTAGCCGATGGCGCGGCTGTTCGCTGGCACACTCCCCGGCCAGGTTGACATCGATCGGCCGACGCGTCTCAGTGATGCGGGGTCGCCTGAAACCAGTTGAGCCCGAGGCGGGCCGGGCCGAGGGCAGAGGCGATGTCGAGAGCTGCGATCGGGTGGCCTCCGGCGCCGCCGGCTGCCTGGGGAATCGCGGCGGAATAGGAGCCCGCGAGCGCGTGCAGCCTGACCCCGGCGGCCACCGAGTCGAGGACGGAATCAGGCGCGGGGCCGACTCCCGACGCCAACAACTCACCCTTACCGGCGACTGCGCCCGCCGCCTCCCGCTCCCGACGCGCGACCGCTCCGGCCAGGACGGCGCCGATAACCCCGGCCAGCACGTCCCCGCTCCCCGCGGTCGCCATCCAGCCAGGTCCGCAGTCCACGCTGACCAGGGGGCGGTCGGGGGCTGCGATGAGTGTTGTGGCGCCCTTGAGCAGGACGGTGCCGCCGGTGAGGCGGGAGAGCTCGCGAACGGCACGGGCGGGGTGGGCCTCGACGCGCTCGCGGTTCCACCCATGGGCCGCCTCCGCCGATGTCTCCAGGACCGCCAGCGCCGTCAGGAGGGCGGCGGCCTCTCCGGCATGCGGGGTCAGGACGTGGAGCGGGGTGCAGGTCAGACCCTGGGCCAGGAGCTCGGCGAGGATACTCAGGGCCCCGGCGTCGACGACGGCGGGCGGCCCGCCCGACGTCGTACCGGCGGCCGAGTTGCCGCCGTCAGTGCCATCGGCGTCCTCGGTCCCGCGTCCAGGGGCGCGGATGAGCGTGGGGCGCAGGACGGCTCGCAGTTCATCGGCCCTGGCGGCGTCGGCGGGGTCGATCCCCGGCCCCAGGACGAGTGCCTGGCTACGTCCGGCGGTGGGGACAACCTCGGGGCGGGCCGCCAGGACGAGGTCCTCCACACGTCTGGGGGCGGCCAGGCGCACCATGCCGGCTCCGGCGCGTACCGCGCCGCTGGCGGTCAGGACGGCCGCACCGGGGTAGGTCTCGCTGCCGGCCCACAGGCCGACGACGCCGCGGGTGTACTTGTGGTCGTCGGTGCCCGGCTCGGGAAGGGCCCGTATCAGGTAGTCGCCCAGGCCCCCGTCGACGGGTCGGCGGGCAATGGGCCGGCTCGCGGGCGCGGGCAGCCCGAGGGGGACGACCTCGACGGCGCCGCACAGGTGCCGGGCCGGAGGTAGACACAAGCACCCTTTGAGGCAGGTGAAGGTGATGGTGCGGTCTGCGGCCAGGACGGGGCCCCCGATGGTGCCGTCGTCGACGCCGGTCCCGCTGGGCAGGTCGACGGCGATGACGCGAAGTGGGCGCCGCCCTGGCTCTCCGGCCGCAACGAGCGGGGCGATGAGGGCCGCGGCGTCGGGACGCAGCGGCCCATCGGCGCCGATGCCGGTGAGTCCGTCGAGGACGAGTCCGCCACGGGCGAGGAAGGCCTCGACGGCGACGATGGCCTCGGCCCCGCTCCGATCGTCTGCGCTGTCGCTGCGGTAGCCGGCGCCGTAGACGGTCACGCCGTGGCTGCGGGCCTCCTCCAGTGCGACGGGATGGGGGTGCTCGGTGGCGAGCACGGCGCTGACCGCGCAGCCGCTGCGGGCGAGCAGACCTCCGGCCAGGAGGGTATCGGCTCCGTTGTGCCCGCCACCGACCAGGAGGAGCACCGGCGCCCCCGCAATCCATCCCGGGCTGACGTACGCCCCTCCCCTGTCGGCCGGCGTTCCCGTCGGCGTCACCGGTGAGCTCGGTGAAACGGGAAGCACCGGTGGCCCGGCGGGGCTCGCCGGGGCGAGGGGCGCATAGGCGGACCCGGCGGGGGGCGCCGCGGCCCCGGGAACAATGGGCCCCTGACGCAGCTCGCGCAGAGCGGCCCTTGCCACCGCATGGGCGGCGGCTCTCATGTAGCGGTCGGTGCCCGCGGTCAAAGGGGCTTCCGCCGCCGAGATCTCCTGAACGGGCCAAGCGCAGATGGTGGGGTCGGTGACGTCGTCGGAACGTGGGAAGTCGTTGAGGTCACTCACCCCTCCCATTGTCCTCCGCTCACAACGGCTCGCTTCCCCAACGAAGTTCTGAGACAGTTAGTCCCACATTATGAGACATGCTGTGAGTGGGGTCCGCCCTCGTCGTTGCAGAAAGTTGTCTTTTCCAGAACATGCGGCGCGTTCACCCCTTTCCGCTCCCTTCCACCCGGCACAATAGCCGAGTGATCCGCGCAGTAGGGACTGACCTGGTCGACGTCACCCGCCTCGAAGGCTATATGGACCGAGTGCCCGGCCTGCGCGAGCGCCTCTTCACCTCCGTCGAGCTGGCCGTCTGTCAGAAGCGCGCGGCTTCCCTGGGGGCGCGCCTGGCCGCCAAGGAGGCGGTTCTCAAGGCCCTGGGGTCGGCCTACGCCGAGCTAGGGCTGGACGCGCCCGAGGGATGGGCCTACAAGGATATCGAGGTGACCTCGACGCCCGGCGCGCCACCTCGCCTGCGCCTGACCGGGGCGGCGGCAATGGCGGCGCGCCAGGCGGGTATCGGCCACTGGCACCTCTCGCTGGCCCACGACGGCGGCATGGCGCAGGCCTTCGTGGTCGCCCAGGCCGACCACGTCGACAATGACGACGACTGGGCCCTTTCCTCCCAGCGCTCCGAGGCGCGCACCAAGCCGCAGGTCAAATCCCTGCGCCCCGCCCTGTAAGCACCGGGCCCCGGAAAGTCCGGGGCCCGGCGTCTTGAAAAGCGGGACAGAAGCGGGACGATGAATCGCCGTCGGAGCTACTCGACGGTGACGGACTTGGCCAGGTTGCGCGGCTGGTCGATGTCCAGCCCCTTGGCCCCGGCCAGGGCGGCGGCGAAGACCTGCAACGGCACCACGGTCAGCAGCGGCCACAGGATCGTGGGGGTGGCGGGCACCCGGATGATGTGGTCGGCGAAGGGCTCGACGTCGACGTCACCTTCCTCGGCGATGACGATGGTGCGCGCACCGCGGGCCCGGATCTCCTGGATGTTGGAGATGACCTTGTCGTGCAGGACGGGGCGGCGCGGGGTGGGCACGATGACGAAGACCGGCAGGCCCTCCTCGATGAGCGCGATCGGGCCGTGCTTGAGCTCGCCGGCGGCGAAGCCCTCGGCGTGGACGTAGGCGAGCTCCTTGAGCTTGAGCGCGCCCTCCAGCGCCACCGGGAAGCCGACGTGACGGCCCAGGAACAGGAAGGAGGCCTTGTCCGCCAGCTCGGCGCCCAGGTCGCGCACGCTGGCCTCCTGGCTGTCCAGGACGTGCTGGATCCGCTCCGGCATGGCCTCCAGATTATCCAGGTACTCGGCGACCTCGTCGGGCCACTTGTTGCCGCGCAGCTGGGCCAGGTAGAGGCCCAGCAGGTAGCAGGCGGTGATCTGGGCGAGGAAGGCCTTGGTGGAGGCCACGGCCACCTCGGGGCCGGCGTGGGTGTAGAGGACGGCGTCGGCCTCGCGGGCAATCGTCGAGCCGTAGGTGTTGACGATGGCCAGGACCTTGCTGCCCTGCTCGCGGGCGTGGCGCACGGCCTGGATGGTGTCCATGGTCTCGCCGGACTGGGAGATGGCGACGGTCAGGGTCTTCTCGCTGACGACCGGGTCTCGGTAGCGGAACTCGTGGGCGAGCTCGACCTCCACGGGGATGCGGCACCAGTGCTCGATGGCGTACTTGGCGACGTGCCCGGCGTAGGCGGCGGTGCCGCAGGCGATGACGATGATCTTGTCGACGCTGCGCAGGACGGCCGGGTCGATGCGCATCTCGTCGAGCTGGAGCTCACCGCGCTCGTCGACGCGGCCGCGCAGAGTGTCGGCCACGGCGGTGGGCTGCTCGTGGATTTCCTTGTCCATGAAGGTGTCGTAGCCGCCCTTGACGGCGGCGGAGGCATCCCAGGTGACCTCCCAGGTCTTGGGCTCGACGTCGTTGCCGTCCTTGTCCCAGACGCGGACGGCGTCGGCGGTAAGGAGAAGGACCTGGTCATCGTCGACTTCGGCAGCCCTCTTGGTGAAGGCGACGAAGGCGGCGACATCGCTGCCCAGGAAGTTCTCACCCTCGCCCAGGCCGATGACCAGCGGGCTGGAGCGGCGGGCCGCGACGATGGCCGCGGGGGCCAGGTCGCTGACGGCTAGAAGGGCGAAGGTGCCCTCGAGGCGAGCGGTGACGGCCTGCATGGAGGCGACCAGGATCTCGGCGACCCGGGCCGGGTCGGAGGCGGCGGCCGGGTCCTGACGCAGGCGCTCGGTGAAGTCGATGTCCAGGACGTGGGCGACGACCTCGGTGTCGGTGTCGGAGAGGAGCTCGCGCCCGGCGGCCTCGACCTCCTCGCGCAGCGGGCGGAAGTTCTCGATGATGCCGTTGTGGACCACGGCGAGGTGGCCGGCGCGGTGGGGGTGGGCGTTGACCGTCGTCGGGCCGCCGTGAGTGGCCCAGCGGGTGTGGCCGATGCCGGCGGTGGCAGGAGCTGGCGGAGTGGCCTCCAGCAGCTCACGCAGGCCGGAGAGCTTGCCAGCCTCCTTGACGACGTCCAGGCCCGAGGGACCCACCAGGGCGACGCCCGCGGAGTCATAGCCGCGGTACTCCAGACGGCCGAGGCCGTCCAACAGAACAGTCAGGGAACGGGAGGAACCAGTTTCAGTCAGAGGGCCGACGTGGCCGACAATTCCACACATGCTCCGATCGAATCATGCTGACGCGACGTTGACAACGAGCGCAGGACCACGTCGGTGTGATCTCAGTGTGATGTCGGTGCTCGCTCGGAATCGCCCGTCAAGACCTCCGCCAGGTCCCAATTCCTCAGCCGGTATCCCGATCGACGTCTCGATCGATATGTCTCCGAGTCCTCTTCGTCTCCCGGGGATTATCCGACAAGCACCTCTTTTTGCGACACTGTGTCGGTGACCTCCGAGCTGAGTGACCCGAGCGACCCGGGTATCCCGGATGCCTCGCCCTATATCGAGCTGGACCGCGACCAGTGGTCCGCTCTGGCATCCTCGGCACCGCTGCCACTGACCCAGGCCGATGTCGAGAAGCTGCGGGGGTTGGGCGACCCCATCGACCTGGCCGAGGTGGATGCTGTCTATCGTCCCCTGACCGCCCTGCTGGAGGACTACATCGCCACCTCCCGTGAGCGCGCGCACCGTACCGGCGCTTTCCTGGGCGTGGACGAGCCGCCCACGCCCTTCGTCATCGCGGTGGCCGGATCGGTCGCCGTCGGCAAGTCGACGACGGCGCGCCTCATCGCCCACCTGCTCAGCCGTTTTCCGGACACACCTCATGTGGACCTGGTGACCACCGACGGCTTCCTGCTGCCCAATCGGGTCCTCGAGAAGCGCGGCCTCATGGCCCGCAAGGGCTTCCCCGAGTCCTACGACCGCCGTTCGCTGCTGGACTTCGTAGCCGCCGTGAAGTCCGGCAGCGAGCGCGTCCAGGCGCCGGTCTACTCCCACACGGTCTACGACATCGTGCCGGGACGGCACGTCACGGTGGAGCGCCCCGACGTCCTGGTCCTGGAGGGGCTCAACGTCCTCCAACCCGCCCCGCGGGGGACGCGGCTGGGGGCCTCGGCCCTGGCGGTGAGCGACTTCATCGACTTCTCGATCTACGTCGACGCCGACCCGGGCGACATCCGCCGCTGGTACCTGGACCGGTTCCTCACCCTCAAGCACACGGCCTTCACCCAGCCGGGCTCCTACTTCCGGCGCTTCGCCGAGATCCCCGACGACGTGGCCCTGGCTGGGGCGAACGAGATCTGGGAGAGCGTCAACCTGGTCAACCTGCGCGAGAACATCGCCCCCACCCGGGGCCGGGCCACCCTGGTCCTGACCAAGGACTCCGGGCACCGCATGAGCCGGGTCCTGCTGCGCAAGTCCTGAGCGGACCTCGAGCACCAGATACTGAAACCGGTCTGAAACCGGAGGGCCACAGGCTCACGGTCATGACAACGCAGGCAACACCTACAGCTCCCATGAATGTCCTCGTCGTCGGTCTAGGGGTGATCGGGACGACGTACGGGTACCTCTTTCAGAAGGCCGGCCACCGCGTCGAGCACCTGGTCCGGGAGAAGAGCACGAGGGCTGGAATAAGATCACTCGAGGTGGAGATCCTCGATGGCAGGACTGACCCGAAAGGCTCGCTATCCCAGGATCAGTACAACGTTCACCGCCGGAGGCGCACCAGCTACGACCTCATCGTGGTCTCGGTGCCGCAGGGCAGGATCGCCGAGGTAATGGCCGACCTCCGCACGGGCGGGATCGAGGGACCCGTGCTTCTGTTCTGCGGGTTCTGGGGAGAACACGAGGAGCTCGACCGTTTGATGGCCGGCCGCGCCGTCCTCCTGGGGTACCCGGTGGCGGGCGGGAGCATCACGGGAGAACGGCTCACCTGCTGCGTCTTCGACCACGTCATGCTGGAGCGGCGCGACAAGGCCCGTTTCCCGGACTACGAGAGGGTGGAGGCGCTGTTCGGCTCCTGCGGCATCAGCCTCGAGCGCCCCCATGACATGCTCGAGTGGATCTGGCTGCATATGGCGATCAACGCCGGTGTCGGTGCCGTGGCAGCAATGTACGGCGACGTCGAGGACACGACGCGCGCCGCCGAGCAGCTCATGGGCTCTTCCAGGATGCTCGCCCGGGTGGTTAAAGCAATCCGGGAGACGTCGAGGATCGTGGCCTCGCGCGGTGTTGATCTGAGGCGCTACCGCGGTGAGCTGCTCACCTACCGGCTGCCGACGGCCGTCTCCGCGCCCCTCATGAAACGCATGTTTGCCAGGAATCTCCTCACGCGCCGGATCATGACGCTACACGGCAATACCGACGACCTGCTGTTCGTCTGCAGAACTGTTTATGAGCAGGGCCGGGCCAATGGGATTCCCGCCCCCGTCTTCTACGAGAGCTACGAAGCGGCCCGCGACAAAGCCTCTCGCCACGATTAGCACCTATCTGGCACGGGCCCCGAACGGGAAGAAACGGCGTGAAACCCGACGGCGCCGCGGTGAAGCCACTGTGAAACCGCCGGGGGCCAGCCTTGCCAGCATGACATCACGAACAACAACCAGAGCACCTTCACCATCCCAGTCCCCGGCGATCAGGACCGATGGCCTGACACGGACCTTCAGCTCCTTCACCGCCGTCGACTCCCTGAATCTGGAGATTCCCGCCGGCATCGTCTACGGCCTGCTCGGCCCCAACGGAGCCGGCAAGTCGACGGCGCTGCGCATGATCACCACCCTGTTGGCGCCCACCCGCGGTCGGGCGACGGTCCTGGGGCACGACGTCGTCCGCGAGCGCCATGCCGTACGCAGCCTCATCGGGGTCACGGGCCAGTACGCCAGCGTCGATGAGATGCTCACCGGGGTGGAGAACCTGCGGCTCTTCGGGCGTCTGCTGGGACTTGGCCGACGTCGGGCGCGTGAGCGGGCCGACGAGCTGCTGGCCGCCTTCAGCCTGACCGAGGCAGGCGGCAAGCGGGTGAACAGCTACTCCGGTGGGATGCGGCGTCGGCTGGACCTGGCCGTCTCCCTCATCGCCCAGCCCCCGCTCGTCTTCCTGGACGAGCCCACCACCGGTCTGGACCCGCGCACGCGTGAGCAGATGTGGGACGTCATCCGCTCCCTGGTGGAGGGCGGCTCGACGATCCTGTTGACCACCCAGTACCTGGAGGAGGCCGACCGCCTGGCCCATCGGGTCGGCATCATCGACACCGGACGGCTCATCGCCGAGGGCACGCCCAATGAGCTCAAGGACCGGGTGGGCAGCAGCTCTCTCGTCCTGACCCCGACGACCCCCGAGGACCAGGCCGCCACCGCCGCGATCATCGAGCGGGTGGCCGGTCACGCTCCGGCGGTCGTCGACCAAGGTACTCATCTGCAGACACCGCTGAGCGAGGCGTCGGTGGCCACCGAGGTGCTCGTGGCCCTGCGCGACGCCGACCTGTCCCCCAGAACCGTCTCGGTGGACCGCCCCAGCATGGACTCGGTCTTCATGGCCCTGACCGACCGTCCCCGAAACGACGAGGCTTCGCCCGACTCCGCTGCGCCGTCGGCGCCCTCGCCCGCTTCCCCATCCACCCGTCCTTCAGACGTCAAGGAGCAGTCATGACCGCCCCAGCAGCAGCCGCAACTACCTCGACCAGTACCGCTCTCTCCCCCGCCGTCTCCCGTTTCAGCGAGGCGCGGCTCGTCCCGGACACCCTCGCCATGGCCTGGCGCTCGCTGATCACCATGGTGCGCAACCCCGGGGAGTTCTACGACATCCTCATCCAGCCGGTGATGTTCACCGTCCTGTTCGGCGAGCTCTTTGGCGGCGCCATCGCCGGCGATGTCAAGGCCTATCTGCCCACGATCGTCCCGGGGCTCATCATCATGAATGCCCTGACTACGAGCCAGAGCGTGGGCGTGGACCTGCGCGAGGACATGGACAAGGGCGTCTTCGACCGCTTCCGCACCATGCCGATGTCCCGCATCGCGCCGGTCCTGGGCCCCATGGTCTCCGACGTGCTGCGCTACCTCATCTGCACCTCGCTGACCGTGCTCACCGGCTACGTCCTGGGCTACCGACCTGAGAACGGCTGGTCGGGGACGGTCGGCGCCATCGCCCTGGCGGCGGGCTGCGCCTGGGCCATCGCCTGGATCTTCCTCTTCCTGGGGACGGTCTTCTCCTCGGCCCAGGCGGTCACCTCCTTCACGGTGATCGTCCTGTTCCCGCTGACCTTCCTGTCCAACGCCATGGTGCCCACCTCGACGCTGCCGGGCTGGCTCAAGACCTTCGTGCGCCACAACCCGGTCTCGCACATCGTCGACGGCGGCCGCTACCTGCTGGACGGAACAGCGGGCTCGGCCAGGGACGTACGTGCCGCGATCATCGGCTCGCTCCTGGTCCTGGCCGTCATGGCGCCCCTGACGGTCTTGCGCTACCAGCGGCGCAACGCCTGAGCCGCGTGTTGAGGACTCAGCCGACCTCGCCTGCCAGACGGCCGGCGAGGTCGGCGGCGTGAGCCACGAGCTCGCTGCGGTTCAGGGGCCGGATCCTCTCCTCGGCCTGAGCCAGCGCCCGGGCGTCGAGCCGCTCGGTGCGGCTGCGCAGGTAGTCGTGGGAGAGCAGACGGCAGGTCTGGTTGGTGCCCACGGCCAGGGCGGTGGCGACCAGCTCGGCCCCCGCTGCCCGCCGGTCAGAGCCCGTGTCCTCAGCAGCCACGATGGACAGGCCGACGGCCGCGACGAAGGCCATGATCGTAGGAATGTCGCGCTGCCGTGGAGCCGGGTCGGAGAGGATCTCACGCAGCAGGGAGGTGGCTCGGGCGCGGATGGCTCGGGCATCGAGCTCGACGGCGTCGTCGGGGCTGAGCTCGACGTCGGTGACCAGGCACATGCTCAGGATGTAGAGCTCCCACTGGGAGCCGGATCCCAGGATAGAGCGCCAGTTCCCGGCATAACGCAGGCTCACGCGCTGGATGAGGGCGGCGGTGCGCGCGTTCCCACGGGTGAGCTCCAGCTCGCCGCGCACAGAACGGGCGATGAAGCGCATGGTTCCCGGCAGGTCGACGGGCTCCAGGCTCTCCAACAACCTGTCCGCAGTCTCGGGACGCGGATCGAGATAGACCGCGCAGTAGGCCCCCTCCATGTGCAGTATTGTGTGGAAGAACTCGCCCCAGCTGGGCAGGACCCGCTCCAGGAGCACCTGGGCGCGCGAGCAGGCGTCAACAACCTGGCTGTAGCGCCCCAGGGACATGAGCACCTGCAGCCGGTGGAGGTGCAGCTCGAGCAGGTGAATGCCGGCCAGGTCGTGGCCATGGAGCCGTCCCAGGAGGGCCTCGATGGTCCCCAGGGAGGCCTGAGGATCGCCGTCGTCCTCCTGCTGGGCGGCCAGGCAGCGGGTCGCCGCCCAGGCGACCCAGGGGTCGGCATCACCTATCAGCTCGGGCCACTGCGCGTCGCTCGCACGCAGGAAGCGCCTCACCCGGGAGAACGGCCCCTCGCCGTCGAAGGAGGCCGGCAGGAGTGAGCGGACCTGTGCGGGCACGTGGCTCAGGAGTCCGAAGAGGGTGACGCACAGGGCCAGGACGCTCAGGCCGGCCTCGTTCCCACGCGGGTCCTGGGCCGGTTGCGCGGCGGGACCGATGAGGCGCGTTCCGTAGTCGGCGATGCGCTCATAGCTCCAGGTGACGCTCCACAGCCGCATGAGTGCGGCGCCGATGAGGCAGATCGCGTCGCGCAGCTCCGCCGGCAGGTGATCTGCGCCGTGGCCGTCGGCCTGTGCCAGGAGCCGGTCGAGCTGTTGAAGGATGACGGCCTCATCGTGGGCGACCTGCTGGAAGAGACGGTCGTGGTGGCGCGCCTCCGGGTGACGGGCATCGCCGAAGTCGCCGGCGTCGATGGGAAAGCGGATCTGGGAACACAGGTCCACCGCCCACTCGTGCAGGGCCGCCCGGGCCGCGGCCTCGTCGCCGGAGGCGGACAGCTGCTCCAGGGCGAAGTCACGGACAGTGACGAGCATGTGGAAACGGGGCAGACCGTGGTCACGCACCACAAGCAAGGAGTGGGAGACCAGGGCATCGAGGAGATCGGCGGCCTGCGCACCGGCGAGCGCCTCCGCGGCGGCGAGGGTGAAGCCGTCGGCGAGCAGGGCCAGGCGCGCCAGGGCACGACGCTCGGCGGGGTCGAGTAGGTTCCAGGACCACTCGATGACCGCTCTCAGGGTGCGCTGACGGGCCGGCGCATCCCGTGCGGCGGTGAGCAGATCGGGTCTGCCGGGCAGACGCTCGGCGATCTGGCCGACCGACAGGCTGCGGGTGCGCGCGGCGGCCAACTCGATGGCCAGGGGGATGCCCTCCAACCGCGCTAGGAGCTCGTCCAGGTCATCGTCGTCGATGACCTGGCCGGGGCGAGCGGCCAGAGCGCGGGCGCGGAACAGCTCGGTCGACGATGCGGTATCGAGCGGTTCGAGGCGGTGGACGTGCTCCGCGGCCAGGTCGAGGGGGCGGCGCGAGGTCGCCAGGACGCGCAGGTCGGGGCAGGCGCCCAGGAGCGGCCCGACGAGGTCGGCGACCTGGTCGGCCAGGTGCTCGCAGTTGTCCAGGACCAGGACGGTTCCGGGCTGGGCGAGGGCGGTGGCCAGATCGCGGCGCGGGTCACCGTCGACCACTCCGGGGCCTCCGACGGCGTCGAGCAGGACCCTGATCAGATCGGCTCCGGGGGATACCTCGGCGAGGGCGACGACATAGACGGCGGGGCGGCGGCTGCGGGCCGCCACCACCTGGGCCAGGGTCGTCTTGCCGACCCCGCCGGGGCCGGTGAGCGTCACCAGACGGTGGGTGCTCAGGGTCTTGAGAACACCGGTCACGTCCGCCTCCCGCCCCAGGAAGTGCTCGGGCTCGGGCTCCAGGCCGTGGCGCACGGGGCTTTCAGCGGCCAGAACGGCCTCGTGGGCGGCGCGCAGGGCGGGTCCCGGCACAGCTCCCCGATCGCGCAGCCGGCGGCGGTACTGCTCATAGATCTCCAGGGCGACCGCAGGTGAGCGAGACCATGACTCGGCGCGCATGAGAGCAGCCAGGACGGTCTCGTCACCAGCATCGCGCCCGGCGGCCTCGCGCAACAGCTCCGCGGCCCGCTCGTGCTCACCGGTTGCCTCCAGGGCGAGCCCCCGGTCGCAGCGGGCCGCCTCGGCCAGGGCAACGGCGCGCTCCCGCAGGCGGGATAGAGGAGAGGGTCCGGCTCCGACGGCATCGTCGGCCTCGCAGTGAGCGGGCACCTGGGGCAAGGAACCGGTGAGGTCCAAAACCTGGTCCCACTGCCCCTCAACGGCACAGGTGCGGGCCCGCTCCGCCCGGTCCGCCAGGTCGCAGGCATCGATCCGCGCCGTCGGCAGTGCCAGCCGGTACCCGTCGCCGATGCGCTCGACGACGTCCTCCCCCACCGCCGCCCGAACCCGGGAGACGACGACGTGCAGCGCCCGCAGGGGCCGGGCCGGGACGTCGTCGGGCCACAGGGCCTCGATGAGGGAGCCGTCGCTCACCCGGGTTTGCGGGCTCGCGGCCAACACAGCGAGCAGATCGAGGGTCCTCCCGCTCAGGACCGTGCCGCGCCAGGTCGGCGGATCTGTCAAGAGAGCCAAGCGGTACGGGGAGGTCACGGGCCTATTCTCCCCCATCGCCGTGAGGCGGTGTTCCAGCGGTCAAGATAGGCCGCGAGGCCCACCACCATCATGACAGCGCGCCGACGTCGAGAGCTTCAAGTGAGACTCAGGTGTTAGGAAGCAGCAAACGCTTTGGATGACATGCGCTTGAGCAGGGCAGACACGTCCGGGACGTCATCGTGATGACCATCGTCAGAAAGAGTAAAACGTTGAGCCTTCATCGTATCCATCACAGCGCCGATGGACGATGTGTGGCCCTGAGGCCCGGTACCCAGCGTCACCCCATCGGCAGTGCCCCACCCTTCGGGGGCCTGCCTTGAAGGCATCTCCCACCTGAAAAAGCCGAAGCGCTTACTGCCCTGACGGTCGGGGAAGAACACGGCGACTATCGTGTCAGCACCGTGGTCGAGGTGATCGGCGATCACGGAGTCGATGGGCTCGGACTCAGGGACCGCAAGGATCCTGGTGTCATTGAGGTAGTGGTTGCGCCTGAACAACTCCCGCCCCTGAGTCGTACCGAGGAAGAGCCCCACAGCGCGCGCCGCGTCACGCCGCGTCGTCTTGGTGTCACTCATCTCTGCCAGCTCCTGAAGTGCTGTTCCATCCAGTCGATTACCTGCTTGTATGGCTCGTCGTAAGACGCCCCCAGTATGGTATGGTCGTTTCTCCCTAGTACTTGGATGGGACGGGTCTCACGGTCTCGGTCCCGATGGTATTGGTGAGAGTGGATGCAACCATGACGTGTGTCAATCCGAAACACAGGCTGCCAGTCATCATCCGGGCCGGAGCGCCACTCGTGCTGGAGCGCATAGTCAACCACTCGCCCTCTGTAGGTCCTCAGCCGTATGACTATTCGGTGGCACCCTGGCCCGGAGATCGGGCCAACATCGATCGGGTAGGTTTCGTCCTCACATGCGTGGATCGGCGGAGGACGGTATCCGCCATCGGGCAACTCCATGCTCGCTCCGCTCGATTTGATAGGCGCTGTATCCCAAAAGTTATGTCAGAAGTAGATCGGCAATAACATTGAGGCTGAGGCATAGCCGTCGACCACTACACGGCTACGACGTGTGCCAGCAGTCCCAGAAGGTTCAATACCCTGTGCCCCGCCCATAGGTTCTGGGCGGGGCACATAGGTTGAACATAATGGCCTTCTGAAGGCCGACGAGGAACCTTCCGTCAGCTCACAGGCTGAGGTTGTTCTTGACGGTGTCGGCCAGGGATCGGGCCACGCGGTCGGCCTCCTCCTGGGACGCGGCCTCGACCATGACGCGCACGAGAGGCTCGGTGCCCGAGGGCCGCAGCAGGACGCGGCCGGTCTCGCCCAGCTCTTTCTCCGCGGAGGCGACAGCATCCTGCACAGACTGGTTGGTGCTGGCGGCGGCCTTGTCCACGTTCTTGACGTTGATGAGCGTCTGGGGCAGGCGGGTCACGACGCTGGCGAGCTCGGCCAGAGTCTTGCCGGTGCGCTTGACGCGCGCGGCCACGCGCAGGGAGGTGAGCACGCCGTCGCCGGTGGTGGCGTGGAGGGTGTCGATGACGTGCCCGGACTGCTCGCCGCCCAGGGTGTAGCCGCCCTGGAGCATCCGCTCGAGCACGTAGCGGTCGCCCACGCCGGTCTGGACGGTGCGGATGCCGTGCTCGCGCATGGCCAGGATGAGGCCGAGGTTGCTCATGACGGTGACGACGAGCGTGTCGGAGCCGAGGGTGCCGTCGGCCTTCATGCCGATGGCGAGCATGCCCATGATCTGGTCGCCGTCGACGAGCTGTCCGTCGGCGTCCACGGCCAGGCAGCGGTCGGCGTCGCCGTCGTAGGCCACGCCCATGTCCGCGCCGACGGCCTTGACGTAGTTCTGCAGCTGCTCGGGGTGGGTGGAGCCGCAGCTGTCGTTGATGTTGAGGCCGTCCGGGGAGGCGTTGATGACGATGACCTCGGCGCCGGAGGCGCGCAGCGCGGCCGGCCCGACGACGGAGGCGGCCCCGTTGGATGCGTCGACGACGATGCGCAGCCCGGACAGGTCAGTGGCGGCGGAGTCGACGAGGTGGTTGATGTAGTTCTGGTCGGCAACGGTCTCGCCCTTGATGACACGGCCGACGTCGGAGCCGGTGGGGCGGTCGCTGACCTTGCCCAGAAGCGCCTCGATCTCGTCCTCGACGGAGTCGGCGAGCTTGTAGCCGCCGCGGGCGATGAACTTGATGCCGTTGTCCGGGAAAGGGTTGTGGGAGGCGGAGATCATGACGCCCAGCTCGATGTCCTGGGTGGCCGTCAGGTGGGCGATCGCCGGGGTGGGCAGGACGCCCACGCGGGTGACATCGATCCCGGAGGAGGCCAGGCCCGCGCTGATGGCGTGGTCGAGAAACTCTCCGGAGGCGCGGGTGTCGCGACCCACGATGGCACGGGGGCGGACGCTGCGCGAGCGCCGGGTGGCGGGCGAGTCCTTGGTCAGGACGCGGGCCGCGGCCTCACCGAGCTGTACGGCCAGGGTGGGCGTGAGCAGGTCGTTGGCCAGGCCGCGTACGCCGTCGGTTCCGAAGAGACGAGCCATGGAAATCCTCCTGATGGATGACGAAACAGCACCATCCTGCCACGGGCCGCCCGCTACGGTGACATGACGACCGCAGGGCGAGCAAGGTCTGATGTCCTCGGGGGCGGCTCCGCTTCAGCTCTACGCCGTCGTTGCGCCCAATCGCGCCACCGGCCGATTCCCTCCATCGAGAACGGAACCGATCGTGGCGACCCCTGACGGAACGACGATGGCGGCCGCCCCGGTGAGGGGACGGCCGCCGTCGTACGAGGCGGACGGGCGGTTCCGACCTGCCCGGCCGGTACCGCGCCGAATCAGCGCTTGGAGTACTGGGGGGCGCGACGGGCCTTGTGCAGACCGGCCTTCTTGCGCTCCACAATGCGCGAGTCACGGGTGAGGAAGCCGGCCTTCTTCAGGGTGGCGCGGTTGGCCTCACGGTCGATCTCGTTGAGGGCGCGGGCGATGCCCAGGCGCAGGGCGCCGGCCTGGCCGGAGACGCCGCCGCCGTTGATGCGGGCGACGACGTCGAAGCGGCCCTCGAGGTCCAGGATGGTGAAGGGGGCGCGCACGAGCTGCTGGTGCAGCTTGTTGGGGAAGTAGTCCTCCAGGGAGCGGCCGTTCAGCGTCCACTGGCCGGTGCCGGGAACGAGGCGCACGCGGGCGACGGCCTCCTTGCGGCGACCCAGGCCGGAGCCGGGGGCGGTGATGGACTGGCCGCGACCCGGAGCGGACTCCTCGGTCTCGGTGGTGTAGCTGGAGGGGGCGTTCTCCTCGTCCAGCGCGTCGATGTCGACAGTGGTCTCAGCCACGATGTGTCCTTTGCTTGTCGCGAGGTGCCGAGCGCTGGAGCGCTTACTGGGCGACCTGGGTGATCTCGAACGTCTTCGGGTTCTGGGAAGCATGCGGGTGCTCGGCACCCGCGTAGACCCTGAGCTTCTTGAGCTGGGCGCGACCGAGCTTGGTGTGGGGCACCATGCCCTTGACGGCCTTCTCGACGGCGCGCTCGGGGCGGGTGGCCAGCAGGTCGCGGTAGGAGACGGCGGTCAGACCGCCTGGGTGACCGGAGTGGCGGTAGGCGAACTTCTTGTCGGCCTTGCCGTTGGTGAGGGCCACCTTGTCGGCGTTGATGATGACGACGTAGTCGCCGCAGTCCTCGTTGGGCGCGAACTGGGGCTTGTGCTTCCCACGGAGCAGGGTGGCGGCCTGGGCCGCGAGTCGACCCAGGACGACGTCGGTGGCGTCGATGACGTACCAGCTCTTCTCGACGTCGCCGGGCTTCGGTGTATACGTGCGCACGGGCGTTGCCTTCGTTTCTCTTGGCGAGTGGGCACGCCGAAGCGCGGTGAAGCGTTCGCGGTTCGGCGAGACCACCATGGTCAGGTGAGTGGTCGGAGCACAGGCGATCCGGGGCGAGTGGGACGGCACCGCGGACACGCACACGCGTGCTGCACGACGATTGCCAACAATACCGGGCGGTCTGCGGGAGGGTCAAAAGGTGCGGCTTTCCAGTTCCGTGAATCGCACCACGCGGCCCGCAGAGGCAGATCGGGGAGCGCGGCGCGGGCGGTTCCGGGGCGGTGGGAGTCGGGGCGGTAATGCGGTCAGCAGGTCAGGCGTCGGGTGGCGCGGGCGCGCTCGGCCCGGGCGGCGAGATCGTCGTCATCCGGGTAGACGACCTCCTCCAGGGTTAGCCCGTGCGGCGGGGCGACGGGGGCGGCGCCATCGCGCGTGCGGGCCGCCAGGAGCTCGCCCGGCCAGGAGACCGGCTTTCGCTCCTGTCCGACGGCGAGACCGGCTCCCACCAGGGAACGGACCATGGAGTGGCAGAAGGCGTCGGCGACGACGGACAGGACGACGAGCCCGGCATCCGCCCCGGTGGAAGCCCGTCGCCAGTCCAGGGTGCGCAGGGTGCGGATGGTCGTGGCGCCCTGGCGGGGCTTGCAGTAGGACAGGAAGTCGTGCTCGCCCAGCAGGGGCGCGGTCGAGGCGGCCATGGCCTCGACGTCGAGCCGACCCGGCAGCCACAGGACGGTGGTGCGCCGGGCGGGGTCGCGCGGGGCGTCGGCGTCGGCGATCCGGTAGGTGTAGCGGCGACTGAGCGCACCGAAGCGGGCGTCGAAGGCGTCCGGCACGATGCGCGCCCCGGAGACGACGACGTCGCCGGCTCCGCGCGGGGTCAGCGGCAGGCTCCCCTGCGCCTCGCGCGCCAGAACACCGGCGAGCCTGGTAAGCAGGGCGGCCTCAGGGCGGCGCTCGGAGCGCCCGGGCAGCGCGATCCAGGCCTCGGGACTCACATCGAGGTGGACCACCTGTGCGGCGGCGTGGACGCCGGCGTCGGTACGGCCGGCAACCGTGAGGCGGACGGGCTCGCGCAGAACGGTGGCCAGGGCCGCGGCCAGGACCCCCTCGACGGTGCGAAGCCCGGGCTGGGCGGCCCACCCGGAGAAGAAGGTGCCGTCGTAGGCCAGGTCGAGGCGGATGCGTGGCATGGTCCCATTGAACCCTACCGGCCCGGCACTTCCACTAGGCTCGCAGCCGTGAGCACAACGACTCTGTCCGTGGACTGCGGCGGCGGCGGCATCAAGGCCTCGGTGCTGGACGCCGAGGGCAACATCATCTCCCGCGCCGTGCGCACCCCGACCCCCTACCCGCTGCCACCGACGAAGCTGGTGGAGACCATCGCCTCACTGGCCTCCCAGCTGCCGGAGGCGGACCGGGTGACGGTGGGGATGCCGGGCATGATCCGCCACGGGGTCGTCATCGCCACGCCGCACTACATCACCAAGGACGGCCCCCGCTCCAAAGTGCTGCCCGACCTGGTGGAGTCCTGGGCCCGTTTCGACATGAGCACCAGCGTTTCGCGCGCCCTGGGCATCCCCTCCCTGGTCCTCAACGACGCCGAGGTCGCCGGCGCCGGCGTCGTCACGGGCCGCGGCCTGGAGATGATCGTGACGCTGGGCACGGGTCTGGGCAACGCCGTCTTCGACAACGGCGTCCTAGCCCCGCACGTGGAGGTCTCCCAGGGGCCGGTGCGCTGGGGCCTGACCTACGACGACTACATCGGCGAGCACGAGCGCCTGCGCCTGGGCGACGCCCACTGGTCGCGCCGGGTGCGCCGCGTCGTCGACGCCCTGCGCCCCATGTACCTGTGGGACCGCCTCTACCTGGGCGGCGGCAACTCGCGCCGGATCACGGCTGCCCAGCTGGCCAGGATCGGCGACGACGTCGTCGTGGTCCCCAACGAGGCAGGCATGACCGGCGGCGCCCGCTGCTGGGACATGGCCCGGCCCTGAGCTCCCTGCCCCGGCCTTCCGACAGCATCGTCGGTCGCCCGGGGCGACACCGACGCCCCCTTGCCGTAGACTGCGGAACCTTCTATCTTGCCGATAGTTTCTTGCGACCTGCCGACGACGGCAGCTGTATCGTGCGAGGAGGCACTATGCGCATCGGAGTCCCCCGGGAGCCTGCGGATCAGCCGCGCGCCGCTGCGAGTCCGCAGACGGTGGAGCGGATGATCCGTCTGGGCTACGAGGTCCTGGTCGAGCACGGCGCCGGCGGGCGGGCGCAGTTCCCCGATGATGCCTACGAGGCCGCCGGGGCCCAGACCGCAGGCGGAGCCCGGGTCTGGGGCTGCGAAGTCGTGGTGAGCGCCTCATCCCCGGCCGAGGAGCAGCTGGCGCTCATGAGCCGGGGCGCGGTCCTCATCTGCCGGCTGGACCCGACGCGCCAGCCAGAGCTCCTCGAGACGCTGCGGGAGCGGGGCATCACCTGCCTGGCCCTGGACGTGGTCCCGAGGATCTCGCGGGCGCAGTCCCTGGACGTACTCTCCTCTCAGGCGAACCTCGCCGGCTACCGGGCCGTCATCGAGGCGGCCTCGCACTTCGGCAGGCTGTTCAGCGGGCAGGTGACCGCTGCCGGGAAGTTCCCGCCGGCGGCCGTCTACGTCATCGGCGCGGGCGTGGCGGGCCTCTCCGCGATCGGCACCGCCTGCTCCCTGGGCGCGCTGGTACGCGGCTCCGATGTGCGTCCCGAGGTCGCCGACCAAGTCCGCTCCATGGGGGCACAGTTCGTGCCACTGCCCAGTGCCCAGGAGGTCTCCTCCGACGGCTACGCCAAGGAGATGAGCGCCGATCAGGCGGCCGAGGCCAACGCGCTCTACGCCCGGCAGGCCGCCGAATCCGACATCGTCATCACCACCGCGAGCATCCCCGGTCGCCGCGCACCGGTGCTCCTGGACCGGGCCGCGATCGAGGCCATGCGCCCCGGCTCGGTCATCATCGACATGGCGGCGGCCACCGGCGGCAACACTGAGCTGACGGTGCCCGGCGAGGTGGTCACCACCGAGGGTGGCGTCACCATCGTGGGGCACACGGACCTGGCCGGGCTGCTGCCCTCGCAGGCCTCCCAGCTCTACGGGCGCAACATCGTCAATCTGCTGGCTCTTCTCACCCCCGCCAAGGACGGGGAACTCGCCCTGGACCTGGACGATGAGGTGGTCCGGACCATCACGGTGACCCACGACGGCGAGCTGCTGTGGCCCCCTCCCCCGATCCGGGTCTCGGCCTCTCCCGCCCCGGGGAGCCCAGCGAAGGCGGCCGACGACGAGGCCTCCCGGGAGGCCGCCCGGGCGGCGCAGGCGCGTTCCCGCTCCCGGCAGTGGCTGGGGCTGGCCGCGGCGAGCCTGGTGGCCGCCGCCCTGGTCCTGGTGACGCCGTCGGCCGCGACGAGCCACTACATCGTGCTCATGCTCTCAGTGATCCTGGGCTTCCACGTCATCTCCAACGTAACCCCCGCCCTGCACACGCCACTCATGTCAGTCACCAACGCGATCTCCGGGATCATCCTGGTCGGGGCAATCTCGCAGGTGGGTCATCCCCATCCCGTCATCAGCGCCATCAGCCTGGCGGCGGTGGTCCTGGCCACGATCAACATCGTCGGCGGTTTCGCGGTCACCCACCGCATGCTCGCCATGTTCACGAAGGACTGAGGTGGGGAGCAGATGATGACTCACATGCCGACTCTGATGCCGACTGCGTCGTCGGACACGCTGATCGCCGCCGTACCATCGCTGCCCTCGCCGGTGGTCCTGGCCTACATAGCGGCCGCGATCCTGTTCATCCTGGCGGCGGCCGGCCTGTCCCGCCACGAGACTGCGGTGGCCGGCAATGTGGCGGGCGCCGTCGGCATGGGAGTGGCGGTGCTCGCGGCCATCGGCCTGACCTTGAGCGACCAGCCCGCGCGGGGCGTGCTGCCCACTCTGCTGCTCATCGCCATGGGCCTGGCCCTGGGCTCGGTCATCGGGCTGGTGGTGGCCAGACGCGTGGCGATGACCGGGATGCCCCAGCTCATCGCCGTGCTCAACGGCCTGGTGGGGCTGGCGGCCGTCCTGGTGGGATACAACTCCTATGTCTCCCCCGACGCCCTGTCCGCCTCGCTGGGGGCCTTTCACCTGGGCGAGGTCTTCCTGGGCGTGTTCGTCGGCGGGGTGACCTTCACCGGCTCGATCCTGGCAGCCCTCAAGCTGGCCGGTCGCGTGCCGGGGCGCCCGCTGACGCTACCGGGCCGCAACCTGCTCAACCTGGCGGCCCTCCTCGCCTCCCTGCTCCTCATGGTGGGGTTCATGAGCGTACCGGCCGGCTCCGGCACAGGCTGGGCCTTCCTGGCGGTGATGACGCTCATCTCCCTGGTGCTGGGAGCCCACCTGGTGCTGGCGATCGGCGGCGGCGACATGCCGGTGGTCGTCTCGATCATGAACTCCTACTCGGGGTGGGCCTCCGCCTTCACCGGCTTCATGGTGGACAACGACCTGCTCATCATCACCGGGGCGCTGGTGGGCTCCTCGGGGGCGTACCTGTCCTACCTCATGTGCCAGGCCATGAACCGCTCCTTCGCCTCGGTGCTGCTGGGCGGCTATGGAACCGACTCCACCTCTGCGGCCTCGGGCGGGTCCGGGCAGGAGGGATCGGTGGACGAGACCAGCGCCGGCCAGGTGGCTCACCTGCTGCAGTCCGCCCGGCGAGTGGTCATCACCCCCGGCTACGGGATGGCCGTCGCCCAGGCCCAGTACCCGGTGGCCACCCTCACCGAGATGCTGCGCTCGGAGGGAGTGGAGGTCACCTTCGGCATCCACCCGGTGGCGGGCCGCCTGCCCGGGCACATGAACGTGCTGCTGGCCGAGGCGAAGGTCCCCTACGACATCGTCCTAGAGATGGACGAGGTCAACGACTCCTTCGACGACGTCGACGTCGTCCTCATCATCGGCGCCAATGACACCGTCAACCCGGCGGCCCAGGAGCCGGGCTCGCCGATCGCGGGCATGCCGGTGCTGCACGTGTGGGAGGCGAGTCGGGTCATCGTCTTCAAGCGGTCCATGGCCACCGGCTACGCCGGGGTGGACAACCCGCTGTTCTTCCGGGAGAACACCTCGATGCTCTTCGGCGATGCCAAGGACACCGTCGAGGACATCATCCGGGCCCTGGAGTAGGAGGGGCCGGGGCCCGACCGGGGTCAGTCGAGCCGACCGCTCTCGAGGCACTCGACGCCGTCAACGCCGTCGAGCCCCGAGAGGGCCTCGATGAGGTGGGCGGTGGGCCGCTTGCCGTGGAAGCGCATGACGGCGTTCATGATGCGCCCGTGCTCGCCACGGGTCATCTCGGTCTCCTCCAAAGTGGCGGTGAAGCCGGAGGCCGTGGCGGCCTGGAGGATCTCGGGCATGATGGCGCGGCCGACCTGGTAGTCGATGCGCACGGTCACCTCGCCGCGGCGACGCTGCAGGCGTGAGGTAAGGGGCCCCAGCAGCAGCACGACGACGTAGTCGAGCGCGACGGCGGTGGCCGCCAGTGGAATCATGCCCGCCCCGCAGGCCATGCCGATGGCGGCACTGAGCCAGACGGTGGCGGCGGTGGTCAGGCCGCGGACGGTGTCGTTGTTGACGAAGATGACCCCGGCGCCCAGGAAGCCGATACCGGAGACGATCTGCGCGGCCACACGGCTGGGGTCCACGGAGACGTCGGCGCCGGTGACCGGGGCGAACCCGTAGGCGGACACGAGGGTGAACAAGCACGAACCCAGCCCCACCAGGACGTGCGTCTTGACACCGGCGTCCTTGTGGCGCACATGGCGCTCGGCGCCCAGGGTCAGGCACAGGATGAAGGTCGCCGTCATCGCGACGACCTGGGCACCCACGTGGTTCAGGCTGAATAATGCGCCCACACCGGCTCCCTTCCTCGGCGACCCCGGTATCGGTCCTCCCCCCGATTCTAAAGGAGGGGCTACCGGGGCGCGTCACCGGTGATGATTCCCCATCGCGACGCCCGCCCGTAGCGACTAACGTGTACTCACCAGCGATTCCCCGATCACGAGGCCTTCAGACGTGACGCTCCCTCCCTATGTCAGCCCTGAAGGAGTCGGCCACGCCGCCCGGCTGCTGAAGCTCAGTGAGCGCCTGGCTGCCTCGGGGCGCCGCGGCGAGGCCTTGGACGCCGCGCGGGAGGCCAGTGAAGTCCTCCGGAACCTGGCCCGGGTCAACCCGGATCTCTACCTGTCCGACCTCGCCAAGGGCCTGTCGGTTCTGGCCGTCCGCCTGAGCGAGGCCCGCCGGCCCCGTGAGGGTCTCGCCGTCTCGCGGGAGACGGTGCGGATCCGACGGCGCCTGACTCAGCAGGACTACACCCCCCATGCTCCCGGCCTGGCCGACTCCCTGCGCCGGCTCGCCGTCGACCTGAGTGCGGCGGGTGAGCTGCGCGACGCCCTGGCCACTGCCCAGGAGTCGGTCGACCTCTACCGGAGCCTGAACGAGGATCAGCCCTCCGCCTACAACACCGGACTGGCTGAGGCCCTGACCACGCTCGCTTGCCGCCTGAGCGAGTCCGGGCGGCAGAGCAGCACCTTCGTCACCGCTCAGCAGGCCATCAGTGTGCGACGACGCCTGGCCCAGTCCGATCCGGCCGGGCAGATCCCCGAGCTGGCCGCGGCCCTAAGCAGTTTGGCACCACGCCTGCGCGCGGTCGGCTACGTCGATGAGGGCCTCGACCAGGCCCTGGAGGCCGTCAGCCTCTACCGTCGCCTCGATAAGGACGAGCCCGGTTCCTGCACCAGTGAGCTCGCCAGGGCACTGGATGTCCTGGCCTCCTGCGGGGCCGCCGTCGGGCGACGCGAGGAGGCCCTGGAAGCGGCCGAGGAGGCCGCCGCGCTCTACCGGGGGCTGGCCCGCCGCACGCCCGCCATCTACTCCCCCGAGGTCATCGGCTCCTTGGGGACCCTGGCTCGGAGACTAAGCGACGTGGGGCGGCATCATGAAGCACTCGCCGCGACTCAGGAGGCGGTCAGTGTCGGCAGGGCCCTGGCGCACGGCGCCCCCGACACCCATCTGCCCGATCTGGCAGGTGCCCTCGAGGCGCATGCCGCCTGCCTGCGCGACGCCGACCGTTTGGACGGCGCCCTGGCTGCGGCCCGCGAGGTGGTCAGCATCCGCCGCACCCTGGTCCAGAGCAGCCCCACCACCTACACACCGGATCTCGCCGGGTCCCTGTACATCCTCGCCGTCGGCCTGTACACGGCCAGGCAGCTGCACGAGTCCTTCACGGCGGCCCGGGAGTCCATCGACATCTACCGGCGCCTGGTCCGGGCCAATCCGGCCTCCTACACCGCCGACCTGGCGCGGTCCCTCAACATCCTCACCCTGAACCTCAACCGGGCCGGGCGCACGCACGAGGCCCTGGCCGCCGTCCAGGAGGCGGTCACCATCTACCGCAGCCTGGTGCAGATCGATCCGGCCGCCTACAAACCGGACCTGGCGGCCTCCCTGCACAACGTCGCCAAGTGCCTGGGAGACACCGGGCATCGCTCCGCCGCTCTGGCCGCGATCCGGGAGACGGCGACGATCCGCCGGGAGCTGGCCGGGCGGGATCCCGCGACTCACGCCCCGGCGCTGGCGCCGTGTCTGCACCGGCTCGCCAAGCGCCTGGCGGAGGCCGGTCATCGCAATGAGGCCCTGGAGACCGCACAGGAGGCCGCGAGCCTCCACCGGAGCCTGGCTCGCAAACGGCCGGAGACCTTCAATCAGGGCCTCGCCGACACCCTCGGCACCTACGCCTCAATACTCCAGTGGAGCGGTAAGGAGGCCGACGCCGCCCGCATCCGCCAGGAGATCAAGGACGTGACCCTGCAGATGGAGATAGAGGCCTCCGGCGGGAGCTTCTGAGGGGCGCTGCCGGCCCGGCGGCACGGGCGCAGGTGTGGAACGCGAAGCCGAGCGGATCGGGAACTGCGTTCTCCATCCAGAACGTACTTTTCCCGCAGACGACTGGAGCCCGACCCCAGTCGTCTACGGGACAACGCAGTTCTCGCGGGAAAAGTACGTTCCCGATCAGAGCCAGCCCGCTGCGACGGCCCCCGTGTACCGTCCCCCTCCCCGAGCCAGCAGGCACCACCCGTATCCGAGCCGACGAGCCTCGCTAAACTTATAAGCACACCCGATCCCCTCCCTGAAGGACCGATGGCATGTCCGGCTCCGCTCCCCCTGTATCCGACGACGACGCCCAGTTGGACCGCGCCTCTCAACTACTGGACCTGAGCGGGGCTCTGCAGAAGTCGGGGAAACCGCAGGAGGCTCTGGATGCCGCCCGCGAGGGGACCGACATCCTCAGGCGGATGATACAGAAGGATCCCGCCGCCTACCGTCCCTGGTTCGGCTGGGCCCTGATGACCCTCACCCTCAGTCTGATCGACGTCGAGCAGGGCGGTGAGGCCCTGGCGAACGCGCAGGAGGCCGCCAGCCTCTACCGGGAGCTGACCCGGGAGGATCCGGCCTCCTACACCTCCCGTCTTGCGGGCTGCCTGGACACGCTCTCCAGCTGTCTGTCCCACGAGGGGCGCAGCTACGACGCCCTGGCCATGAGCGAGGAGGCCGTCGGCCTGTTCCACAGGCTGGCCGATGAGGACCCCGATGCTCACTACTCCGATCCTATCGGCTCTCTCGTCAACCTCTCCTCGCGCCTGTATGCGGTCGGACAACGCGATGAGGCGGCGAATGTCGTGCAGGAGGTGGTCCGGGTGCGTCGCAAGCTGGCGCAGAGCGACTCCACGGCCGACCTGTACAACCTCGCCGTTGCCCTACACAACCTCGCCATTCACCTGTCGGCCGCCGGGCGCCGGGATGAGGCCATTGCCGCTGCGTTCCAGGCCGTGGACGTCGACCGGAAGCTCGTTCACCGCGAGCCAGACGCCTTCGCACCGGGGTTGGCCAAGTCCTTGAGCAACCTGGCCATCCGTCTGAACGCGGCCGGACGCTCGGAGGAGGCTCTGACCGCCACTCGGGAGGCCACCGAGGTGTACCGCTATCTCGCCCGGATGAACCCAGATGTCTTCACACCCGGGTTGGCGAAGTCCTTGGGTGTCCTCGCCGTCGAGCTCGGGGAGACCGGGAGGCAACACGAGGTCCTGGCCGCCACGCAGGAGGCCATCAACCTGTACCGCCCGCTGGTCGACGACGATCCCTCCAGGTACGCATCCGAGCTCGCGATGGCCCTGCGCACCCTGTCCATCGGCATGAACGACCTCAAACGAGATGCTGAGGCGGTCTCCGCGGCGCGGGAGGTCGTGAGCATCTATCGGTACCTGGCCCGCACGGACGGAGACTACTTACCGGATCTAGCCGAGTCCCTGCATGACCTCGCCACCTACCTGCCGCCGACCGGCAACCGGCCCGAGGCACTGGCAACGATCCGGGAGGCCACCGAGATCCGGCGGGAGCTGGCACACCGCGACCCGGGCTCCTTCACTATCGACCTCGCCCGTTCCCTGGACGTCTGCGCGGCCATCCTCGACTGGTGCGGGCAGCCGGAGCAGGCGGCCCGCATTCGCCAGGAGCTCGACGCCGTCGCCAGCCAGATCGGGGCTGAGGGGAACGGCCACGACTGACCTGCGCAACCGCCCCACGCATAGCGACCGTAGACCTTCCGCAGTGCCAGTCTTCCGTGAGAAACCGAGTGGCTGCTCGGTAGACTGCCCCGCAGCAGCCTTCCTCTTCTCCCCGAGGTCCGTACCGTGACAGAGCCGTCCCCTTCACCCATACCGACGACGTCCTCAAGTCAGTCATGGCTCGACTCGCTCGGCCCGCTGGACGACCTGTGGGCGAATCATCCCTTCGTCGCGCAGATCGTCAGTCTGATCATGACAGCGGCAGTCATTCCCCTAGCGATCTGGCTTGGCAAGCGAGCGTGGAAGACATGGAAACAGAGACAGCGAGCGCAACGTGTCACTGCACGTAAGCAGCAACTCCCACCAGCTCGTCTTCCGTTCACAGTCGAGATTGGAAACCAACGGTTGACTCTAGAACCCGCACAACCGCAGCGGGAAGATACAACTGAATGCATGAGCATCGTCCGGCTTCTGAGCGCTAGGTCCAACCCGGTTCCATTCCTCGACCGCGCAGGAGCACTCGCCCGATTGGAGACGTGGGCACGGACCGAGGATCCCTTCGCGATCTACGTTCTTGGAGGGGATGGAGGTTCCGGGAAGACTCGCCTCGGTATAGAGCTCTGCCGATGCCTCACCGATCCGAACACTCCCCGTCGAGGTGCTGAGGTCTGGAAGGCCGGATTCCTTCAGAACATCGAGCAGTCCGACAACACTTCGTCCAGCGACGACGCTTCGTCGCTGTTGCTCGTGGTCGACTACGCCGAGGCCCAACCAGAAATGGTGAAGGACATCATCAAGACCGTCTATCGCGCAGTTGAGAATCCTGAAATGCGACGAGTGCGGATCGTCTTCCTGGTCCGCCGACCATCACCACTTGCCATTACCCGTCGAGGATCCAACGAATGGATTGACGCTCTTCGCCCACAGGAATCCTTCGACGAAGAAGAACGGAAGGATGGAAACGACGCCATAAACTCTCTTCTCGATAACACTTCAACAATCATTCTCAACGATGAAGAACTGTCCAACGAAGAACGAAAAGATCTGTTCAAATCAGCATACAGCTCATTCGCCGAACCGCCTGAGTCGCTACCGCCATTCCATCTCCTTGAGCAACTCAGCGACCCCACGTATTCACAGCCACTCCTCGTCACAGTCGACGCCTTCCTGAACGCACGCCCCCTACCGAATTCTCGGAATAGCTGCTCCCCGAGTGAGTTGTTCGAGGAAGTTCTTCGTCATGAGGAGCGCTACTGGGCCGAACACTGGCCGTCGAGCCTCGCCGTCAATACCGACCGAGATCAACAGAGAAGAGTTGCAGCAACTCCCGCCGAGGCGCAGAATGAGAAGCGAAAATCCCTCAATCGGGAACTGGCGCGCCAGGCAGTGGCCGCCGCTACGCTCACCGATATTCAGGATGAGGAGGACGCGATCAGCCTTCTCCAACTTCTTCCGACCAATCCCGGCGAGAACATCAAGGACCTGGCCAAGTGGTTGCGAGACTGCTACCCACCCCATATGAACAGTAACGGGCACTCAGCCTTGTGGTGCGAACACCTTGAGCCGGACCGCATCGGTGAGCACCTCGTTGCCTCAGAGTCTGAAAACCTGGAGCCTCTTCTCCACGAGTTACTCCGTCCCAGCCGAGTAGGTCCACCATCCCTGCGCACCTGGACCGTTCTCGAACGGGTATCAGCAGATCCCCACCTCAAGAAGCAAGTAGGACAGATTCTCAACGACGTATTGGTTGAGTTAGTCCAGGAAGTTCAGAAGCACGCCATCAAATCACTGAACCCTAACCTACCCGCGAGCCTCACCAAACTTTTTACTCAGGTATCAGAATACATCACCTATGATTCAGCCTACGAAGCGGAACTTCTCCTATCGGATGGTGGATATTTAGTAGCCCCCCTAGCATGCGAACTTGCTCGCCACATCGTTACCGTCGACAGCAAATTTGAAACAACCCAAAGAGACGAATCGAATCTAGCATTTCAGTATTTAATATTGAGCAATCGACTAACGGAACAGGGACTTCACGACGAAGCATCAACCTACGCAAAGAAAGCAGTGCTAGCCTATCAAAGTATAGCAGCCAGCAGCCCTGGCGACTACGATCCTTTTTTAGGTGGAGCATGGAGTACTCTCGCCAATCGCCTTAGCGAAACAGGCCAACATCAACAAGCCTTATCTGCAATTCGAAAATCGGTGGAGATTTTTGAACGTTTAGCGATTCAAAATTCCGAATTATTCACTTCAGACCTAGCAAGAACCTTAAGCGACTTTGCCAACCACCTCCACATCTCAGGACACACAGAAGATGCCCTTTCAGCATCCCGACGCTCCTTATCACTATACCGACAACTTACAAGGAAGTTTCCAACACGCTACACCACAGAACTAGCTAGGACACTCAATAACTTCGCCAACCACCTAGCTTCTGCCGGAGACTTCAATAACGCACTAACCGCCTCCAAAGAAGCTACCTCTCTTTTCAAGACTCTCGCCGAGCAGTCTCCTGCTAACCACACACCTACACTTGCCATATCGCTCAACAATCTCGCTAATCACCTAAATGGGGTTGGAGAATACATGTCAGCACTATGTTATGCAAGGGAAGCAGAAAATATCAGCCGAAACTTAGCCAGTCAAAATCCCACAGCTTACGCTCCCCACCTAGCCTCATCTTTGCTTACGCTCTCCACTTGCCTCACCAACACGGAACACCCTAGCCAAGCCCTAGAGGCAGGCCAGGAAGCTCAATCAATTTATCAGAAACTAGTAATAAAACACCCAAACTCTTACGATTCTAAATTCGTGGCTTCGCTCAACAATCTCTCTAGATGCCTCAGCGAACTGCAACTCTACGATGAAGCTGTTGAACAAGCCCAGAATTCCGTAATTTTCTGCCGAAATCTAGTCAAAATAAATCAGGCTCTTCACACTCGCAGACTAGCCAAATCCCTTAACGTACTTTCAGTTGTACTAACCAAACACGAACAGTACAACCTAGCTCTCCCAGTGATACAGGAAGCTACCGACCTTTACCGCAACCTTGTTGAAAACGATTCGACTTCCTACACGCCAGATTTTGCTGTATCCCTCAATAATCTCGCTCTCATCCTAAGCAAAACCGCCTCCTATGACCAATCTCTTGCCGCATTCCAGGAAGCAACTGCTATCTATCGATCCCTGACCACCAATAATCCACATCTCTTTAGTGAAAGCTACGTTAATCTACTCAGATCTTGCATAGAATTCTTTGAACAATATGGCGACCAGAAGGAGGCTGCCCGCATCCGGCAGGAGCGCGATGAGGTCCTCAAGCGAATGAAGGAGATGGAGGAAGGCGACGCCTGACTCTCCCCTACGTCAGCATCGCTCCTCTGCCGCCGGCAAACACAGGGAGGGCCGGTCACCATCAGGGTCACCGGCCCTCCCCGGAGTTCTCGCTCAGAACGTCAGCTCTGGCTCACTTCTCGACCTTCTGAGCGGCTGCGCCGCCGGCAGGGGCGAAGCCCGCGGCCTCGGCGTCCTCGGCGCTGGCGAACCAGACCTCGGCGACCGTGGCGTCGTACCAGCGCGAACCGGGAACGTGGTACTTCATGGAGTCCTCGTTGCCCTTGACCAGGTGGTCGTCGT